>Ga0208904_1001563_pt1 | contig 15500 bp, 12 predicted proteins | sample AntAceMetag02UKB_FD_184774 | JGI IMG/M metagenome (GOLD analysis project Ga0208904, IMG submission 184774) | Saline lake microbial communities from Ace Lake, Antarctica - Antarctic Ace Lake Metagenome 02UKB (SPAdes) (version 2) | ecosystem: Environmental > Aquatic > Non-marine Saline and...
GATATTGAGCCTGCGCTCGCGGCCAGGCTGGGTTATTTAATTAACATCCAAAAAAGTATTTTATCAGAAGGCGAATTGGAAGCAAGAATTCAAGCGTTAGAAACAGAATTGAAAAATAGATAAAAGCTGGGAGGCCGTTATGAGTAAAAAGAGCCGAGTACAAGAATTGGAGATAAAGGCGGGCATTGATGGGCTTGTCGCTTTTGAATTTGTAGACCCGATCATATTTGAAGGCGTTGCTTATCGGAGTTGGCAAGATATCCCTAATGAAATCCACAGAAAGAATCCTATTTATATTATCGTGGGGCATGCGGTTACTTCCAAGGGTGCGCGTATCCCGATATATATGCCACCTTGCGCCATGGACGGCACGCCCTGGGATGATCCAAATGGTTTAACAGATACAAAAATAAAACAAATGGGAGGTTTAGTATGGAGGTAAAGGAGATGGAAGACGCGCTGGTTGGCGCAATGGCTGCAGGCTATAAGGCATCCGGGATGTCCCGGGCGCAGTATGATCTGTTTATCAAATCGTGGACGGCTTATGTGGTGGCCGCCGAAACCGAAAGCAGGCAGGGAGGCTTAAAAAAATGAACACAAAGAATTGGGCGAAAATCGATGAAGGACTGAAAGACCTGATGCAGGGCAATGATCAGGAAGGCGTTATAGAGTTAAAGACCAAATCGAACAGGTTGAAACACCTTTCAAGTTTTGTGGAAACACTCCGGAAGCGTGTAAACGAATGTATCCGGGAGGGTGTGAAGCAGGGAGATATTGAAGGCCTTTTTTCTCAGTACATCCAAAACAGAAACCAGATCGATAAAAATTAGGAGGCAAAAAACAAAATGGATTATTTAAAGCAACAGATATTTGATGCAAAGAAGCTCGCAAAAAGTGGTGATTTAAAAATTGATGAAAGTGTCGAAAACGTAGGGCGTATTATCTACGGGATTCTTTCCAAATATGAAACCGCTTTAGAGCGGATCAATGCGAATAAGTCCCAGTACACGCCCTCCGGGTTGGAGGTTCAGCGGGCAAAGGCGGCAAAAGAAATACAGGCAGAATTAAACGTCATCCGGGAAAAGGCAGACTATCAGGCGCAGATATTTGAACTTGAGAAAAAGTTCGATGATGTGACCGCAATGGAGCCCCTTCAAGTCTTGATAAATGAAGGCAGGGAGCGGGAAGTCCGGGCGGCAATGATGGCGGTTAGTGATTCCTTGATATTTGATGCAACTTTTGGTCAGGCAATCCGGAAAGGGAATCCAACGATATGCGGGGCCGTGGTAAACAGTCCGCTACCGTTGGAAATCGATCCCGAACTTGTGCAGATTGCGATTGAAAAGCACCGGCTAAACCGAAACCCGGGAGCCGCCAGTCGATTGGCGACTTTCACGATTGCACAAGACAGCGTTGATCATTTATTCCAATTTGCCGATCAGGAGCTTGGCATAGTTGCCGATCCCGTCGCAGAGCTTGCAGGCGCAACAACGGAATCGACAGTAACAGAATAAAACGGGGAGGCCCTCCTGGGGGGTGGCATTTCTGCGGGCAATGTCGCCCCTTCCCCTATTCAAAAGAATATCACAGAAAGGAAGAAAAAACATGAGCGAGTATATTTTAAAATATGACAATGATTTGCACCGGAAGATAAAGGCCCTGGCCGCGAGTGAAGGGCGCACGATCCGCGAATTGATTGTTCAGGCATTACAGGAATATCTGAAACGGAAGGCAAAAAGTGGAATATCACAGAAATAGGCCCGGGCCCCTTTACGCTACTGCTGGAATAGATAGGCTGAGTGGGGTCTTTGGCGGCTACAATCCATTTACTCGGTAGGGGGTAGGTATAGGTATGCATTTTCAAAACAAATGGCTTAGAGACGCTTAAAACGCAGTTTAATTTATTGGAAACAGGCCACGGGAGGGAAAAACAATGAGTTTCGATGAAAGGTATGAAATTTATCCGCTGTTGAATACGCTGTCTCAACTTCAATCGAAAATCAGGTATCCGGGATGTGTGAAAATTTATGATAAATGGTTTCACATGAGAACAGATGACGCGGCAGGTAATGAACGTACGGAAATGGAAGTTGATGTTACAAAGTTTTTACGGGCATGGTGCAAAGTGACAGAGGAAAAAGAAATCGTCCGGACATTGGCCACTGTATCAGAAAAGGCAATGTTTACCCTGCATAAACTGTCACCGTTCCAATTTAAAGGCTTTTTCCAGCCGAAATATACAGGCCTGCCCGTGGACTTCGCCGCTCCTACGCCGTTTCTGGTTATTAACAGGAATGAGGGGCAATGGATCCCGCTAAAAAAGCCGCTCATTCTCCGGTATGGGAACACAAAAATTAAAATTATGGGAAGCGCCCTTAAATCGGAAGATGGCCAGCTCACCTTTGCCCTGCTCTCCCTATCTAAACGCAAAATAAGAAAGCGGCCTGATAACACCGTAGCATACCGCACAACATTATCTGAAATCGGAATAGAGATGATGAAGGGTAATCCATACGCGCAAGACACCCAGAACGCTATATGGCACGGTCTGGAGCGTTTGCGGGCGTGTGCAATAACAATCACCGGCCCGGATGGGTTGCGGTCCCTGGGCGGCATCCTGAATAGTGCAAAGGAATTGAAAACTGATGAAAGCGGCGAAGAGATCGATATATATCTTGATCGTGATTTTGTGGAGCTGGTGGAGAAAGGATATACAAAAATCGATCCCAAACTTTATTTTAAGATGCCACCTCGTCAGGCGAATCTTTATTTATACCTGCAGCGGCAAATGTTGTTCAATACCAAGGGCCGGCTAAAGGCTGTTAGTATCGAAAAAGTTTATATAGCCGCAGGCATGGGAGGTTTGACTTCAGATAATAAATCATCCCGTGAAATGGAAAATGAATTACGCCAGACATTGGAAAAATTAGTAACGAAAAAGATTGTCAAGAGCTTTTCATTATTGGATGGAAATTTATCTATCCCGGGCAAGAATGTAAAAGAATTACTTGCTGGAATTGGTGGACAGGGTAGAATCTAAAACCTAATAAAGGCCTTTCTAAAACCTAATAAAGGCCTTTCCAAAACCTAATAAAGGCCTTTCCAAAACCTAATAATGACTTCGATTTTCCCTTGTAACTTATTGAAATATATGGTGAATAAAATCCTTATTATTTATTATATTATTTATTATATTATTTATTATATTACTATACTCAAATTTGCAATTTGAGCAGCATATGATGATTTAAAAAGATCAAAACTTTTTTCTTTGGAAACAAAATATAATCCTTCCAAAAAAAAGAATAATTAAACCTTCCATCTATCCAGATAATAAAACCCCTCCTGCTCTCCAAAATAAACCTTGTTACGACCCTATACAGCGCTTTGAACCGGGAAAAGCATTAAAGGCACATCCAAGAAAAAGGGTTGTCCAGGGGGATCGTCAATTTAATTCCTCTAACCATATCACAGCAAACCCTTATCATTTTATAACTACTTATAATCATTACAGTTTAGATTTTCTTTTAAGTAAACCTAAAATAAACCTTTATTTAAGTAATAAAAAATTATATTATAAGACAAAAAGAACAGGGAGGGCAGACCATGAAGCGAACAACAAAACAAAAGGCGTTTGCATATTTAAGAGTTTCTACGGAATCACAGGTAAAGGGGGATGGCTTCCCGCGTCAGGAACAGGCCATTCGTGCCTATGCAGAGGCCCATGATTTACAAATTGAGGACATATTCAAAGAAGAGGGCGTGTCCGGAACCGCCGAGAACCGCCCGGCGCTTGCCCGTCTTATGGTTTCATTGGAAAAGAACGGTCACGGGATCAAAGTTGTTATTGTGGAAAAGCTGGATAGGCTGGCCCGGGATCTGATGGTTCAAGAGGCAATTATCAGGGATTTCCAGAAACATGATTTCAATCTTATTTCCACGATGGAAGGCCCTGACCTTTGCGGAGATGATCCAACCAGAAAACTTGTCCGCCAGATAATGGGAAGTATTGCGGAGTATGACAAAACAATGCTGGTTGCCAAGTTGACCGCCGCCCGGGAGCGTGTCCGGATTCGTGACGGGAAATGCGGAGGGCGAAAAGGCTACTGGGAAACAGAGAAAGGCCGAGCGATCCTTAATAGGATTCAAGGTCTGCGGCAAAAACCAAAAAGCGGGAAGCGCCGGACATGGCAGGAAATCGCAAATGTGTTGAACGCTGAAGGAATAACGAAAAAAAACGGTAAAACGTGGTCATTATTTACGGTTCAGCAGACGGCAAACCCGAAACGCAAGGCGATCAATTCCCGTACTGTATGAAATTCTTTTAAAAAACGAAGGCATTTTTTATATAAAATGCAAAGAAAAACCTTTATTTATGTCATAATCTTTATTATATAACCTATATGATGAAAATTACACAGACAGCGAAGCTGTGCCTGTAAATTATAAACAAGGTCTTTTTATTACTGAAACAGGGGAGAAAGTACATATTTATCAATGGTAAGAACTAAGCAAACACAAGATAGCATTGAGTTACCGGAAGGGGTATCCCCTCCAGAATCAAAGATTCGGCGGCGGAGACTTCGCACACTGGCCGACCTGAGCCGGTTTATGGGGTCGCTGATCAACGATTGCAGGTGCGGAGATATTGAGCCTGCGCTCGCGGCCAGGCTGGGTTATTTAATTAACATCCAAAAAAGTATTTTATCAGAAGGCGAATTGGAAGCAAGAATTCAAGCGTTAGAAACAGAATTGAAAAATAGATAAAAGCTGGGAGGCCGTTATGAGTAAAAAGAGCCGAGTACAAGAATTGGAGATAAAGGCGGGCATTGATGGGCTTGTCGCTTTTGAATTTGTAGACCCGATCATATTTGAAGGCGTTGCTTATCGGAGTTGGCAAGATATCCCTAATGAAATCCACAGAAAGAATCCTATTTATATTATCGTGGGGCATGCGGTTACTTCCAAGGGTGCGCGTATCCCGATATATATGCCACCTTGCGCCATGGACGGCACGCCCTGGGATGATCCAAATGGTTTAACAGATACAAAAATAAAACAAATGGGAGGTTTAGTATGGAGGTAAAGGAGATGGAAGACGCGCTGGTTGGCGCAATGGCTGCAGGCTATAAGGCATCCGGGATGTCCCGGGCGCAGTATGATCTGTTTATCAAATCGTGGACGGCTTATGTGGTGGCCGCCGAAACCGAAAGCAGGCAGGGAGGCTTAAAAAAATGAACACAAAGAATTGGGCGAAAATCGATGAAGGACTGAAAGACCTGATGCAGGGCAATGATCAGGAAGGCGTTATAGAGTTAAAGACCAAATCGAACAGGTTGAAACACCTTTCAAGTTTTGTGGAAACACTCCGGAAGCGTGTAAACGAATGTATCCGGGAGGGTGTGAAGCAGGGAGATATTGAAGGCCTTTTTTCTCAGTACATCCAAAACAGAAACCAGATCGATAAAAATTAGGAGGCAAAAAACAAAATGGATTATTTAAAGCAACAGATATTTGATGCAAAGAAGCTCGCAAAAAGTGGTGATTTAAAAATTGATGAAAGTGTCGAAAACGTAGGGCGTATTATCTACGGGATTCTTTCCAAATATGAAACCGCTTTAGAGCGGATCAATGCGAATAAGTCCCAGTACACGCCCTCCGGGTTGGAGGTTCAGCGGGCAAAGGCGGCAAAAGAAATACAGGCAGAATTAAACGTCATCCGGGAAAAGGCAGACTATCAGGCGCAGATATTTGAACTTGAGAAAAAGTTCGATGATGTGACCGCAATGGAGCCCCTTCAAGTCTTGATAAATGAAGGCAGGGAGCGGGAAGTCCGGGCGGCAATGATGGCGGTTAGTGATTCCTTGATATTTGATGCAACTTTTGGTCAGGCAATCCGGAAAGGGAATCCAACGATATGCGGGGCCGTGGTAAACAGTCCGCTACCGTTGGAAATCGATCCCGAACTTGTGCAGATTGCGATTGAAAAGCACCGGCTAAACCGAAACCCGGGAGCCGCCAGTCGATTGGCGACTTTCACGATTGCACAAGACAGCGTTGATCATTTATTCCAATTTGCCGATCAGGAGCTTGGCATAGTTGCCGATCCCGTCGCAGAGCTTGCAGGCGCAACAACGGAATCGACAGTAACAGAATAAAACGGGGAGGCCCTCCTGGGGGGTGGCATTTCTGCGGGCAATGTCGCCCCTTCCCCTATTCAAAAGAATATCACAGAAAGGAAGAAAAAACATGAGCGAGTATATTTTAAAATATGACAATGATTTGCACCGGAAGATAAAGGCCCTGGCCGCGAGTGAAGGGCGCACGATCCGCGAATTGATTGTTCAGGCATTACAGGAATATCTGAAACGGAAGGCAAAAAGTGGAATATCACAGAAATAGGCCCGGGCCCCTTTACGCTACTGCTGGAATAGATAGGCTGAGTGGGGTCTTTGGCGGCTACAATCCATTTACTCGGTAGGGGGTAGGTATAGGTATGCATTTTCAAAACAAATGGCTTAGAGACGCTTAAAACGCAGTTTAATTTATTGGAAACAGGCCACGGGAGGGAAAAACAATGAGTTTCGATGAAAGGTATGAAATTTATCCGCTGTTGAATACGCTGTCTCAACTTCAATCGAAAATCAGGTATCCGGGATGTGTGAAAATTTATGATAAATGGTTTCACATGAGAACAGATGACGCGGCAGGTAATGAACGTACGGAAATGGAAGTTGATGTTACAAAGTTTTTACGGGCATGGTGCAAAGTGACAGAGGAAAAAGAAATCGTCCGGACATTGGCCACTGTATCAGAAAAGGCAATGTTTACCCTGCATAAACTGTCACCGTTCCAATTTAAAGGCTTTTTCCAGCCGAAATATACAGGCCTGCCCGTGGACTTCGCCGCTCCTACGCCGTTTCTGGTTATTAACAGGAATGAGGGGCAATGGATCCCGCTAAAAAAGCCGCTCATTCTCCGGTATGGGAACACAAAAATTAAAATTATGGGAAGCGCCCTTAAATCGGAAGATGGCCAGCTCACCTTTGCCCTGCTCTCCCTATCTAAACGCAAAATAAGAAAGCGGCCTGATAACACCGTAGCATACCGCACAACATTATCTGAAATCGGAATAGAGATGATGAAGGGTAATCCATACGCGCAAGACACCCAGAACGCTATATGGCACGGTCTGGAGCGTTTGCGGGCGTGTGCAATAACAATCACCGGCCCGGATGGGTTGCGGTCCCTGGGCGGCATCCTGAATAGTGCAAAGGAATTGAAAACTGATGAAAGCGGCGAAGAGATCGATATATATCTTGATCGTGATTTTGTGGAGCTGGTGGAGAAAGGATATACAAAAATCGATCCCAAACTTTATTTTAAGATGCCACCTCGTCAGGCGAATCTTTATTTATACCTGCAGCGGCAAATGTTGTTCAATACCAAGGGCCGGCTAAAGGCTGTTAGTATCGAAAAAGTTTATATAGCCGCAGGCATGGGAGGTTTGACTTCAGATAATAAATCATCCCGTGAAATGGAAAATGAATTACGCCAGACATTGGAAAAATTAGTAACGAAAAAGATTGTCAAGAGCTTTTCATTATTGGATGGAAATTTATCTATCCCGGGCAAGAATGTAAAAGAATTACTTGCTGGAATTGGTGGACAGGGTAGAATCTAAAACCTAATAAAGGCCTTTCTAAAACCTAATAAAGGCCTTTCCAAAACCTAATAAAGGCCTTTCCAAAACCTAATAATGACTTCGATTTTCCCTTGTAACTTATTGAAATATATGGTGAATAAAATCCTTATTATTTATTATATTATTTATTATATTATTTATTATATTACTATACTCAAATTTGCAATTTGAGCAGCATATGATGATTTAAAAAGATCAAAACTTTTTTCTTTGGAAACAAAATATAATCCTTCCAAAAAAAAGAATAATTAAACCTTCCATCTATCCAGATAATAAAACCCCTCCTGCTCTCCAAAATAAACCTTGTTACGACCCTATACAGCGCTTTGAACCGGGAAAAGCATTAAAGGCACATCCAAGAAAAAGGGTTGTCCAGGGGGATCGTCAATTTAATTCCTCTAACCATATCACAGCAAACCCTTATCATTTTATAACTACTTATAATCATTACAGTTTAGATTTTCTTTTAAGTAAACCTAAAATAAACCTTTATTTAAGTAATAAAAAATTATATTATAAGACAAAAAGAACAGGGAGGGCAGACCATGAAGCGAACAACAAAACAAAAGGCGTTTGCATATTTAAGAGTTTCTACGGAATCACAGGTAAAGGGGGATGGCTTCCCGCGTCAGGAACAGGCCATTCGTGCCTATGCAGAGGCCCATGATTTACAAATTGAGGACATATTCAAAGAAGAGGGCGTGTCCGGAACCGCCGAGAACCGCCCGGCGCTTGCCCGTCTTATGGTTTCATTGGAAAAGAACGGTCACGGGATCAAAGTTGTTATTGTGGAAAAGCTGGATAGGCTGGCCCGGGATCTGATGGTTCAAGAGGCAATTATCAGGGATTTCCAGAAACATGATTTCAATCTTATTTCCACGATGGAAGGCCCTGACCTTTGCGGAGATGATCCAACCAGAAAACTTGTCCGCCAGATAATGGGAAGTATTGCGGAGTATGACAAAACAATGCTGGTTGCCAAGTTGACCGCCGCCCGGGAGCGTGTCCGGATTCGTGACGGGAAATGCGGAGGGCGAAAAGGCTACTGGGAAACAGAGAAAGGCCGAGCGATCCTTAATAGGATTCAAGGTCTGCGGCAAAAACCAAAAAGCGGGAAGCGCCGGACATGGCAGGAAATCGCAGACGTGCTGAACGCAGAAGGCGTGACCAAAATGAACGGGGAAGCGTGGTCATTATTCAGCGTTCAGCAAACAGCAAACCCGAAACGAAAGGCGATCATTTCCCGGGCAATATAAAATTCTTTTAAAAAAAGTAGGCATCTTTTATATAAAATGCAAAGAAAAACCTTTATTTATGACATAATAGTTATTATATATACCTATATGATGAAAATTATACAAACAGCGAAGCTTTGCCCGGTAGATGGAAACCCGGCCTTATTATTACTTGAACAGGGGAGAAAGTATATATAAATCCATGGTAAGAACGACGCAAACACAGGATAGCATTGAATTACCGGAAGGGGCTACCCCTCCAGAGGAGAAAAAACCCCGCCGCCGGCGCCTCCGCACGTTGGCCGATCTGTCCCGGTTTATGGGATCACTGATCAACGATTGCAGGTGCGGCGATATTGAGCCTGCGCTCGCGGCCAGGCTGGGTTATTTAATTAACATCCAAAAAAGTATTTTATCAGAAGGCGAATTGGAAGCAAGAATTCAAGCGTTAGAAACAGAATTGAAAAATAGATAAAAGCTGGGAGGCCGTTATGAGTAAAAAGAGCCGAGTACAAGAATTGGAGATAAAGGCGGGCATTGATGGGCTTGTCGCTTTTGAATTTGTAGACCCGATCATATTTGAAGGCGTTGCTTATCGGAGTTGGCAAGATATCCCTAATGAAATCCACAGAAAGAATCCTATTTATATTATCGTGGGGCATGCGGTTACTTCCAAGGGTGCGCGTATCCCGATATATATGCCACCTTGCGCCATGGACGGCACGCCCTGGGATGATCCAAATGGTTTAACAGATACAAAAATAAAACAAATGGGAGGTTTAGTATGGAGGTAAAGGAGATGGAAGACGCGCTGGTTGGCGCAATGGCTGCAGGCTATAAGGCATCCGGGATGTCCCGGGCGCAGTATGATCTGTTTATCAAATCGTGGACGGCTTATGTGGTGGCCGCCGAAACCGAAAGCAGGCAGGGAGGCTTAAAAAAATGAACACAAAGAATTGGGCGAAAATCGATGAAGGACTGAAAGACCTGATGCAGGGCAATGATCAGGAAGGCGTTATAGAGTTAAAGACCAAATCGAACAGGTTGAAACACCTTTCAAGTTTTGTGGAAACACTCCGGAAGCGTGTAAACGAATGTATCCGGGAGGGTGTGAAGCAGGGAGATATTGAAGGCCTTTTTTCTCAGTACATCCAAAACAGAAACCAGATCGATAAAAATTAGGAGGCAAAAAACAAAATGGATTATTTAAAGCAACAGATATTTGATGCAAAGAAGCTCGCAAAAAGTGGTGATTTAAAAATTGATGAAAGTGTCGAAAACGTAGGGCGTATTATCTACGGGATTCTTTCCAAATATGAAACCGCTTTAGAGCGGATCAATGCGAATAAGTCCCAGTACACGCCCTCCGGGTTGGAGGTTCAGCGGGCAAAGGCGGCAAAAGAAATACAGGCAGAATTAAACGTCATCCGGGAAAAGGCAGACTATCAGGCGCAGATATTTGAACTTGAGAAAAAGTTCGATGATGTGACCGCAATGGAGCCCCTTCAAGTCTTGATAAATGAAGGCAGGGAGCGGGAAGTCCGGGCGGCAATGATGGCGGTTAGTGATTCCTTGATATTTGATGCAACTTTTGGTCAGGCAATCCGGAAAGGGAATCCAACGATATGCGGGGCCGTGGTAAACAGTCCGCTACCGTTGGAAATCGATCCCGAACTTGTGCAGATTGCGATTGAAAAGCACCGGCTAAACCGAAACCCGGGAGCCGCCAGTCGATTGGCGACTTTCACGATTGCACAAGACAGCGTTGATCATTTATTCCAATTTGCCGATCAGGAGCTTGGCATAGTTGCCGATCCCGTCGCAGAGCTTGCAGGCGCAACAACGGAATCGACAGTAACAGAATAAAACGGGGAGGCCCTCCTGGGGGGTGGCATTTCTGCGGGCAATGTCGCCCCTTCCCCTATTCAAAAGAATATCACAGAAAGGAAGAAAAAACATGAGCGAGTATATTTTAAAATATGACAATGATTTGCACCGGAAGATAAAGGCCCTGGCCGCGAGTGAAGGGCGCACGATCCGCGAATTGATTGTTCAGGCATTACAGGAATATCTGAAACGGAAGGCAAAAAGTGGAATATCACAGAAATAGGCCCGGGCCCCTTTACGCTACTGCTGGAATAGATAGGCTGAGTGGGGTCTTTGGCGGCTACAATCCATTTACTCGGTAGGGGGTAGGTATAGGTATGCATTTTCAAAACAAATGGCTTAGAGACGCTTAAAACGCAGTTTAATTTATTGGAAACAGGCCACGGGAGGGAAAAACAATGAGTTTCGATGAAAGGTATGAAATTTATCCGCTGTTGAATACGCTGTCTCAACTTCAATCGAAAATCAGGTATCCGGGATGTGTGAAAATTTATGATAAATGGTTTCACATGAGAACAGATGACGCGGCAGGTAATGAACGTACGGAAATGGAAGTTGATGTTACAAAGTTTTTACGGGCATGGTGCAAAGTGACAGAGGAAAAAGAAATCGTCCGGACATTGGCCACTGTATCAGAAAAGGCAATGTTTACCCTGCATAAACTGTCACCGTTCCAATTTAAAGGCTTTTTCCAGCCGAAATATACAGGCCTGCCCGTGGACTTCGCCGCTCCTACGCCGTTTCTGGTTATTAACAGGAATGAGGGGCAATGGATCCCGCTAAAAAAGCCGCTCATTCTCCGGTATGGGAACACAAAAATTAAAATTATGGGAAGCGCCCTTAAATCGGAAGATGGCCAGCTCACCTTTGCCCTGCTCTCCCTATCTAAACGCAAAATAAGAAAGCGGCCTGATAACACCGTAGCATACCGCACAACATTATCTGAAATCGGAATAGAGATGATGAAGGGTAATCCATACGCGCAAGACACCCAGAACGCTATATGGCACGGTCTGGAGCGTTTGCGGGCGTGTGCAATAACAATCACCGGCCCGGATGGGTTGCGGTCCCTGGGCGGCATCCTGAATAGTGCAAAGGAATTGAAAACTGATGAAAGCGGCGAAGAGATCGATATATATCTTGATCGTGATTTTGTGGAGCTGGTGGAGAAAGGATATACAAAAATCGATCCCAAACTTTATTTTAAGATGCCACCTCGTCAGGCGAATCTTTATTTATACCTGCAGCGGCAAATGTTGTTCAATACCAAGGGCCGGCTAAAGGCTGTTAGTATCGAAAAAGTTTATATAGCCGCAGGCATGGGAGGTTTGACTTCAGATAATAAATCATCCCGTGAAATGGAAAATGAATTACGCCAGACATTGGAAAAATTAGTAACGAAAAAGATTGTCAAGAGCTTTTCATTATTGGATGGAAATTTATCTATCCCGGGCAAGAATGTAAAAGAATTACTTGCTGGAATTGGTGGACAGGGTAGAATCTAAAACCTAATAAAGGCCTTTCTAAAACCTAATAAAGGCCTTTCCAAAACCTAATAAAGGCCTTTCCAAAACCTAATAATGACTTCGATTTTCCCTTGTAACTTATTGAAATATATGGTGAATAAAATCCTTATTATTTATTATATTATTTATTATATTATTTATTATATTACTATACTCAAATTTGCAATTTGAGCAGCATATGATGATTTAAAAAGATCAAAACTTTTTTCTTTGGAAACAAAATATAATCCTTCCAAAAAAAAGAATAATTAAACCTTCCATCTATCCAGATAATAAAACCCCTCCTGCTCTCCAAAATAAACCTTGTTACGACCCTATACAGCGCTTTGAACCGGGAAAAGCATTAAAGGCACATCCAAGAAAAAGGGTTGTCCAGGGGGATCGTCAATTTAATTCCTCTAACCATATCACAGCAAACCCTTATCATTTTATAACTACTTATAATCATTACAGTTTAGATTTTCTTTTAAGTAAACCTAAAATAAACCTTTATTTAAGTAATAAAAAATTATATTATAAGACAAAAAGAACAGGGAGGGCAGACCATGAAGCGAACAACAAAACAAAAGGCGTTTGCATATTTAAGAGTTTCTACGGAATCACAGGTAAAGGGGGATGGCTTCCCGCGTCAGGAACAGGCCATTCGTGCCTATGCAGAGGCCCATGATTTACAAATTGAGGACATATTCAAAGAAGAGGGCGTGTCCGGAACCGCCGAGAACCGCCCGGCGCTTGCCCGTCTTATGGTTTCATTGGAAAAGAACGGTCACGGGATCAAAGTTGTTATTGTGGAAAAGCTGGATAGGCTGGCCCGGGATCTGATGGTTCAAGAGGCAATTATCAGGGATTTCCAGAAACATGATTTCAATCTTATTTCCACGATGGAAGGCCCTGACCTTTGCGGAGATGATCCAACCAGAAAACTTGTCCGCCAGATAATGGGAAGTATTGCGGAGTATGACAAAACAATGCTGGTTGCCAAGTTGACCGCCGCCCGGGAGCGTGTCCGGATTCGTGACGGGAAATGCGGAGGGCGAAAAGGCTACTGGGAAACAGAGAAAGGCCGAGCGATCCTTAATAGGATTCAAGGTCTGCGGCAAAAACCAAAAAGCGGGAAGCGCCGGACATGGCAGGAAATCGCAAATGTGTTGAACGCTGAAGGAATAACGAAAAAAAACGGTAAAACGTGGTCATTATTTACGGTTCAGCAGACGGCAAACCCGAAACGCAAGGCGATCAATTCCCGTACTGTATGAAATTCTTTTAAAAAACGAAGGCATTTTTTATATAAAATGCAAAGAAAAACCTTTATTTATGTCATAATCTTTATTATATAACCTATATGATGAAAATTACACAGACAGCGAAGCTGTTTCCGAGAAGAAAATGAAAAATAAATCAAGGGTAACAACACCAGCAAAGAAGGCCAAGAACAAACGAGGACGGGGCAGGCCCACTAAATGGACGCCGTTAATAGAAAAACAAATAATCATGCTGGCAAAAGAAGGCTGGGTGGATACTAAGATATGTAAATTCGTAGACATTTCCATCTTTATATTGCATTATTGGAAGAAAAAGAACCCTGAATTTTCTAAGGCCATAAAGGAAGGCAAGTCTCAGGCAGATGAACTCGTAACGCTCGCGCTGTACCAACTGGCAATCGGATACGACTCTGTAGAGGAAAAGATTTTCTATAATTCACAAGGGAAAATAATCGGCTCAGTGGAAGTAAAGAAATACCGGCCACCAAATGCCAGAGCATGCATATTTTGGCTCTGCAACAGGCATCCGGATAGATGGAAAAGAAATGGACCAGTGCAACAAAACACGGGAGAAGGGGGGCGAACCACCGAAGAGTGGTGCAAGATCGGTTGTGAAGTCGCTAAGGCGATCGATCTAAAGACAGATGGAAAGCAAAAAGCATGAAAAATAAATCTAAGAAGAGGTGACAAGATGAACACAAAGAATTGGGCGAAAGTGGATGAAGGACTGAAAGACCTGATGCAGGGCAATGATCAGGAGGGCGATGTTGAGTTGAAAACCAAATCAAACAGGCTGAAACACCTTGAAAAGTTTGTCCGAACCTTGAGACACCGAGTCAATGAGCGGGTCCGCGAAGGTGTAAAGCAGGGCAACCAGGACGGCATTGATGGACTATTCGCGCAGTATATCCAAAACAGAAACCAGATTGATGAGAATTAGGGGGTAAGAAAATTATGGATTCATTACTACAAAAAACATTCGATGCAAAGAAGATCGCAATGAGTGAAAGCAATGCGAACGTCGGCCGGTTCATACAGGATATTCTCTCCAAATGGGAAGCGGCTTATTGCACAAATTGATAAAAACAAGCTCCAATATACGGCCCGTGGGTTACAGGAACGCCGTGCAAAGGCTGCAAAAAGCGCACAGATAGAATTGAACGCCCTCCAGGGAAAGGTAAGCAACCAGGCGAAGATCAAAGAATATGAAACCAAAATTGATGATGTGTCCGCAATGGAACCTCTCCAGGCCCTAATAAGTGAAGGCAGAGAAAGGGAAGTCCGGCAGGCAATGCTGGCGGTTAGCGGCGATCCCCTGCAATTCGATGCACAATTTGGCCAGAGTATCAGGGACGGCAATCCAACAATCTGCGGAGCCGTGGCGAACAGTCCGCTACCTTTGTCGATTGATCCAAAATTGGAACAACTGGCAGTTGAACAGTATCGACTAAATCGTAATCCGACCGTGGCGCGTCTATTGGCAGAGGCGACAGAATCACAAGACAACCTTGATGATATGTTTCAATTTGCGGATCAGGAGCTTGGCATAGTTGACGATCCTATCGCGGAGCTTGCAGGGGCAACAGTAAACGAATAATGGGGAAGGCCTCCTGAGGGGGTGACATTTCTGCGGGCGATGTTACCCCCTGCCCCTATTCAAAAGAATATCACAGAAAGGAAGAAAAAACATGAGCGAGTATATTTTAAAATATGACAATGATTTGCACCGGAAGATAAAGGCCCTGGCCGCGAGTGAAGGGCGCGCGATCCGCGAATTGATTGTTCAGGCATTGCAGGAATATCTGAAACGCAAGGCAAAAAATGAATTATCCCATAAATAGGCCCGGCCCCCTCTATGCTACCGCTGGAAAAGGGGTGCTGAGTG
>Ga0208904_1001564_pt1 | contig 15499 bp, 18 predicted proteins | sample AntAceMetag02UKB_FD_184774 | JGI IMG/M metagenome (GOLD analysis project Ga0208904, IMG submission 184774) | Saline lake microbial communities from Ace Lake, Antarctica - Antarctic Ace Lake Metagenome 02UKB (SPAdes) (version 2) | ecosystem: Environmental > Aquatic > Non-marine Saline and...
AAACGAAATCGATCTCCCGGGAGAAACAACCGGGCTGGTTCTGGATCCAAAAACAAAAAAAGAGTCGAGAGGGGAAAGTTGGTTTCTGGGGAATACTTATCATTTAGCCATTGGTCAGGGCTTTCTTCTCACGACGCCTTTACAAGTAAACACCATGACCAGTGTGATTGCCAATCAGGGCAAACTTTGTTTACCAAAGATAAACCTAGATCAGACAGTTGATTGTCGAGATCTGTCCTTGAAACGAGAAACTCTCGATTTGATTAAAGAAGGCTTGAAAGAAGTTTGTCTTCCCAAGGGGACAGCTTTTCCTTTCTTTGATTTTCAACCTCAAGTTGCCGGCAAAACGGGAACGGCTGAATTTGGTGATCCTGAAGATCGAACTCACGCCTGGTTCACCGCCTTTGCTCCCGCTGATAAGCCGGAAATAGTGGTGACGGTTCTTTTAGAAGCCGGAGGAGAAGGTTCTTACGATGCCGCTCCAATCGCCAAAGAGATATTTGAGTATTGGTTTGAGAATTAGTTAATTGTTTTTGTAGACCTCATTGTGTGTGCCGATTTTGAAAAAGTAAGCCCCTTTATCGTCAAGAAAAAAGAGCATTCGGTGATCTTTGCCGATGGAGATGCTCCATATGTTGTTTAGGTTTCCTGAAAGCTTGTGAACTCTAAGCGACGGATGAAGGTGGTTTTTCTGGAACAAAAGCAACTGCTTTTCAACTTTTTGAATTAATTGTTTATCTTTGGTTTTGATTTTCTTTAGCTTTTTGTAAAGTTCGGGCGATACCTCAAAGTCCATGTTGTAATTACAGTTTTTTTAAAAACCCGGATACATTGGTAACCTTTTTGGCTGACTCTCTTTCTTTTAAAGCTTTTCGGCCCTCTTTTTCCGCCTCTTTAGACATTTGGAAAACAGGGAAGTCCAGATCAGCGACATCTTTTAAAATGAGGTATCTCACATAGCCGGCAATTGGCATCTCAAACTTGTTAGCCTTACTGGCGAGATAATCTTTAAGCGAGGCAGAAAGGTTAATTTTGATTTGAGATTGTTTAGTAATCATAAACTAAGCTTAGTACCAATTGCAGGACTTGTCAAGGACTTTTTGGGACTTGACAAACTGACCCGTCCAATCGCCAAGGAGATATTTGAGTATTGGTTTGAAAACAGCAACTAATCGTCGTTTTTTGCTACAATCAATTTAATGCCTAGAGGATTGGATAAGGAGCGATTGGTTGTTTTGGGGTTTTCCGTCTTCGGTTTAATGCCTCAAGAATTTTTTCTTCTGAAAGATAAGTTTCTCAATTTAGAGTTGGCTTGGTTAGCGGGAAGGGGAGAATTGGTGGAAGCCGGTTTAACTCCCAAAAAAGCCTTTGATTTGGTTAAGTTCAGGCGTAAATTTGATCTCGCTTCGTATTTCTTTCGGTTGCGTGAAAACAAGGTCGAGTGCTTATTTCACCAGGACAAAAAGTATCCTTTACTTCTAAAAAATATTGATGACTCGCCCTTTATTTTATATGGGAAAGGAGATCTGAGTCTTCTCAAGAAGCCTTGTTTGGCGGTGGTTGGCTCCAGACGAATGAGTTCGTATGGAAAACAGATGACTCATAAATTAATTAAAGAGTTAGTGGGGAAGAAAATAGTGATTGTTTCCGGTTTAGCATTAGGAGTTGACGCGGCGGCTCATTCAGCCGCTTTAAGATTTGGCGGCAAAACCATTGCTATTATGGGAACCGGGTTTGACAAAATTTATCCGTCGGAAAATTTAGGATTGGCGAAAAGAATAATCAAAGAAGGTGGTTTGGTGTTGTCAGAGTTTCCTCTCGAATTTCCTTTAAAAAAAGAAAATTTTCCTTGGCGCAATCGGCTGGTTTCCGGAATAAGCAAAGGGGTCTTAGTGATTGAAGGGAAAGAAAGATCGGGGACTTTGATCACTGCCAGATTAGCCGCTTATCAGGGACGAGAAGTTTTCACTTTGCCCGGCCAGGTCACCGATTCAGGGTCATTTGTGCCCCACTTATTGATTAAGCAGGGAGCGAAATTAACCGAGACAGCAGAAGATATATTAGAAGAACTAGCTTGACTTTAACTATAATAGTAGTTTAACGTTTTTAAAGATATGGATTTATTAGTAGTTGAATCACCAACCAAAGCAAGAACGATTTCCCGTTTTTTGGGGAACGATTTTAAGGTTCTTTCCACCACTGGTCACATTCGGGATTTACCTAAAAAGAAGATTGGAGTGGAGGTAAAAAAACAAAAGAACGGTTTAAGGTTTGACCCTCAATATGTTTGGATGGAAAAAAAAGAAGAAACAATCAAGGCTTTAAGAAAGGAAATAAAACAGGCTAAAAAAGTTTATCTTTCTACTGACCCGGACCGAGAAGGTGAAGCGATTGCCTATCACGTTTTTCTTTTAGACGAGAAGAAAAAAGATAAATTTATTCGCTCGACTTTTCATGAAATTACTGGTTCAGCTATCAAAGCGGCTTTGAAAAAGGGCGGCAAAATTGATTTGAAATTGGTTGATGCTCAAGTGGCGAGAAGGACTTTGGATCGGCTGGTCGGCTACAAGTTATCTCCTTTGCTTTGGAGAAAAATTCGTCGAGGTCTTTCGGCTGGGAGAGTTCAATCAGTGGTAGTGAGATTGATTGTCGAAAAAGAAAAAGAGATAGAAGCTTTTAAGCCGGAAGAGTATTGGGAGATTTGGGGTACTTTTCTTAGCCAAGAAGGGAAGAAACGAGAACTGTTGGCCAAATTGGTCAAAGAAAATGGCAAGAACTTAGCGATTGATAAGGAAAAATTAGCCAAGGAGACCTTAACCCTGTTAAGGTCAGCTGATTATAAGATCGGTTCGGTTCAAGAAAAAGCGACTGAACAGCGGCCGGTACCTCCTTTTACCACTTCAACCTTACAGCAATCAGCGGCAAGGAAGTTTAATTTTACTTCGAAAAGAACGATGCGAGCGGCCCAAGGTTTATACGAAAAAGGCTTGATCACTTATCACCGGACAGACTCTCTTTCTTTAAGCGGCAAAGCAGTTGAGACAATTAGAAAACTGATTGAAAAGGAATTCGGGAAGCAGTTTTTGCCCGAAAAAGCCAATTTTTATAAGACTAAATCTAAGAGTGCCCAAGAAGCTCATGAAGCGATTAGGCCAACTCGAGCCAATTTGCTTCCAGAAAAGGCGAAATTGAGCGGCAGTGACGAAAAACGACTTTATAGCTTGGTTTGGAAACGGGCGATTGGATCACAAATGAAACCGGCTGTTTGGGATAAATTGGTGATCTTGGTTTCCGGAACGGTGAAGAGACAAGCAGGTTCTGCCGGCAGGCAGGTTTATGATTTTCGAGTTGAAGGCAAGTCACTTAATTTTGCCGGCTGGCTCGAGCTTTACAAAGATACTTTGGCTAAACAGGAGAATTTGCTTCCCAAATTTGAACAGAACGAAGAAATGAATCTTAAGAAATTAGATCCTAAGCAAAAATTTACCCAGCCACCAGCTCGTTACAGTGAAGCCAGTCTGATTAAGGAACTAGAGAAAAGGGGAATTGGCCGACCTTCAACCTACGCGCCGATTGTCTCGACGATTCAAGCGAGACAATATGTTGAAAAAGACGAAGGTCGATTCAAGCCGACTCCTCTGGGGACAACGGTTAATGACTTCTTGGTTGAATATTTCCCCAAAGTGATGGATTTTGAATTCACGGCTCGAATGGAAGAAGGCTTGGACAATGTTGCTCATGGAGAGCAGAAGTGGCAGGCCCTATTAGGTGAGTTCTACGGTCCGTTTGACAAGAAGCTGGAGCAAGTAACCAAGAAGGGCAAAAGAAAGGCGATTCCAACTGAAAAAACAAAAGAAAAGTGCCCTAAATGTAAAAAAGCTAATTTAGTAATTCGGATTGGCCGTTTTGGCAAGTTTTTATCTTGCGATCGATTCCCGGATTGCGATTATACGGCTCCTTTCATTCAGAAAATTGAAGGAGTAAAATGTTCCGAATGCGGTGGCGAAATTGTCATTCGAAGGACCAAAAAAGGGAAACAATTTTTTGGCTGTTCCAAATGGCCCAAGTGTAAGTGGGCTTCTTGGAAAAAACCCAAAATTGAAAAGTAATTACCCTTATCCCCAAGCAGTCTAATTTATCCACGCTCAGTTATCCACATATAATTTTTGTCTATTTATCTGGATTTTCGAAGAATAAGCCTTATAGTATTTCGAATCGTTAACCTATAATGGTTCTTGCTAAAAGTGAGCCCGTTTGTTTTAATTAAATTCGAAGATGAAAACGGAGTTACAATTTAAAAAACTTAAACAAGAAGCGGTTTTGCCTAGATATGCCTTAGAAGGAGATGTAGCTTTTGACCTCTTTTCATTAGAGGACTATTTACTTCAGCCAGGAGAAAAGTATCTTTTTAAGATTGGTCTAGCTTCGCAGATCCCAGCCGGTTTTTGTGTCATCGTCAAACCCAAATCGGGCTTAGCGGTGAAGGCGGGGATTGATGTTTTGGCGGGAGTGATTGATAGTGGTTATCGAGGTGAATGGGGAGTACTTTTGATTAATTTAGGTGAAGAGGCCTATCAGTTTAAAAAAGGTGACAAAATTGCTCAAGGTTTACTTTTGAGTCTCCCTCAAGTTGAAATCAAAGAAGTTAAGAAATTACCGCTAAGCCATCGAGGGCAGGGTGGCTTTGGCTCAACCGGCAGGAACTGAAGATCGAGCTCGTTGAAAAGAAATAGCAGCTTGTGTTAAAATCGCTTGACATTGATAATGAAAAAAATTAACTTAAACGACTTACTTGAGGCTGGTTGTCATTTTGGTCATCAAGCGAAGCGCTGGCATCCGAAAGCCAAAATTTTTCTTTTTGACAAAAAAGACGGCGTTCACATTTTTGATTTAGCTAAAACCAAAGAGCAACTGGAAAAAGCAGCCCAATTCGTTTCTGACTTAGCTAAAGAAGACAAAGTGATTGTTTTTGTTGGCTGCAAGAGACAGGCTCAAGCAGTGGTCAAAGAAGAGGCGAAAAGAGCCGGAATGCCTTATGTGACTCATCGTTGGTTAGGAGGAACAATCACCAACTGGCAACAGATCGGCAAAATGGTCAGACGTTTGAAACAATTGAGAGAACAAAAAGAAAAAGACGAACTGAAGAAATATACCAAGAAAGAGCGACTGTTATTTGATCGAGAAATTGCCAAACTGGAAAGAATCATTGGTGGTTTGCAAAACCTGGAAGATTTACCTGATGCTCTTTTAGTGGTTGATATTGTTCGGGAAGAAGTATCTGTTCGCGAAGCGACTCAAGCCAAGATTCCGATAATCGCGATGACTGATTCTAACGCCAATCCAAGCTTGGTTGATTATCCGATTCCTGCTAATGACGACGCGGTTGGTTCAGTCAAGTTCATTATTAGTTATCTCACTGACGCTATCTTGGAGGGGAAAGAGAAAGCTCAAAAAGCCAAAGCCCAAGCGAAAGTTAAGGCAAAGAAAGCATAAGATGGCAAAAATTGACGTTAAAACAATTAAACAGCTACGAGAAAAAACCAAAGCAGGAGTAACTGATTGTCGGAAAGCCTTGGAAGAAACCAAAGGTGACATGAAGAAAGCGGCCGAATGGTTGCGACAGAAAGGGATTAAATCATCGGAAAAAAGAGCCGATCGAGAAGCGAAGCAGGGAATTGTCTTCGCTTATTCTCACAATCAAGGTCAAATTTTAGGAGTGGTGGAATTAAATTGCGAAACCGACTTTGTCGCTCGGACAAAAGAATTTAAAAATTTAGCGAAAGAGTTGGCAATGCAAGTAGCGGCAATGTCTCCCAAAGATGCCAAAGAGTTATTGGTTCAAACTTGGATCAGGGACACCAAGAAAACAATTGAAGAATTGGTTAAAGAAACTTCTGGTAAAACAGGGGAAAAGGTGGAAGTGAAGAAGATAGCAAGGTTTGTTTTAGGAGAGTAACTTTTGTTAAGATGACATCAATGGTTGATCTAAATGAACTTCGGGTTAGAATGCAAAGGGCGGTTGATCTTTTGCAGGAAGAGCTTTCTCAAATTAAAGCCGGTCGAGCTAGTCCTTCTTTGGTAGAAAAGATTATGGTTGAGGCATATGATACTCAGATGCCTCTGGTGGAACTAGCTTCTATCACCTCTCCTGATCCTAATCAATTGCTTGTTTCTCCTTTTGATAAGAGTATTGTTGGTGAGATCCAACGAGCGATCGGATCTCGGCAAGAGCTGGGTTTATCGGCGAATGTTGATGGAGAAATGATTCGTATCATCATTCCCCCTTTAACAGAAGAAAGAAGGCAAGAGCTGACCAAAGTGATTAGTCAAAAGTTAGAAATTACTCGAGTAATGGTTCGCCAAGAAAGAGGTGAATTGATGGCTCAAATCAAACGATCAGCCGAAGCGAAAGAATTAAATGAGGACGAGAAGTTTGAGCTGGAAAAAAAAGTTCAGAATTTAACCGATGAATTTAATGAGAAGATTGGGAGTATTGGGAAGCAAAAAGAACAAGAACTTCTATGCCTTTAACCATCATTAGTGTCTTAGTTGTTTTGTCGATTTTGATTTTGGTCCATGAATTGGGTCATTTTTTGCTCGCTAAAAGAGCAGGGGTAAAGATAGAAGAATTTGGTTTCGGTTATCCGCCTCGGATTATTGGTAAGAAAATTGGGGAAACCATTTATTCCCTAAATTGGATTCCTTTCGGCGGCTTTGTTCGTCTCTACGGGGAAGAATTGCAGGATCGAAGTCAAACAAAAGATAATCAACGAGCTTTTTGGGCTAAGTCTAAGCTCGAACGAGCTTCGATTATCTTGGCGGGAGTGGTTTTTAATTTCTTGTTGGGAATTGTTTGTTTCTCGATAGTTTATTCCGTTTTAGGAATTCCTACCGAGGGTAAATTGGTCAGAATCGGCGGAGTGATGGAAAATAGTCCGGCTGCTGTTGTTGGCCTTCAGGAAGGGGATGTAATTCTTGGAGTTGACGGTCAGGATCTGACTGGTTTTGAAACTGGCAAAGAAGCGATTAGTACTTTCGCTGAGGTTTCAAAACAAAAACAGGGAGAGGAAATTGGCCTGGTGATAGAAAGACAGAATGGGGAACTAAATTTTAGCCTTACTCCTCGAATTGATTATCCGGAAAACGAAGGACCAATCGGAGTGGTTATCTCTTCTTTTGAGCTAAAGAAATATCCTTTTTGGCAAATGCCTTTCCGGGCGGGGATGGAAGGAATCAAAGAGGCTTTTGGTTGGACGGTTTTGATCGCTTCTTCCTTCGGAGGAATGATTCGCGATTTGGTTACTCAAGGAGCGGTGCCTAAAGACATCGCTGGCCCAATTGGGATTGTTCAAATTACCGGTCAAGTGGCTCGGACGGGACTACTTAATTTAATTCAATTTGTGGGCATTCTTTCGATCAATTTAACGATTTTGAATATCTTACCTTTACCCGCTCTTGATGGTGGTCGACTTACCTTTTTGCTTTACGAAACGATAACCAAAAAGAAGCCCAAGCCCGAAATCGAAGGCTGGATCAATACCATCGGCATGGGTTTGATTATTACTTTGATGTTGCTGGTCACCTTTAATGATTTAACCAGAATTCTTGATTTTACTGCCCTGATGAGTAAATTGGGCCTTTAAACCCCTTGACAATTTAAGCCAATTGTTTTATTTTCTAATCAACTCTTGCCCTGTTTTTCTTAAAATTTGAATGGTTGAGTGTGTTAAAGCGAATCTAATAGAAGGGAGAACTTCCATTCCTGAAGTCGGGATGGTTTTGCCTCTCTTGGGCGGTTCTCGTGATTATTTGTCTTTGATTCCTCAAGAATACCAGAATGACCAATTTCGTTCAGTTTATTATTGGGATAATTGTTCTCCTAACGAGAGATTGTTTCGTTTTTTGCCTTATAATGAGCAGGTTGGTGATGTTTGCTTGATCCAGCCAGCTAGCACTGATAAAGGAAGTTTGTTAAGCGTGAAAGAGAGTGGCTTGGTTTTACGTCAGAATGGCCATGCTTTAGTTGTGCAAGGGACAGAAGAGACTCAAGTTGGCTTTAACGCTGTTTGGCGTTTCGCTCCTCGCCAGGGTCGGCTGGTTTCAGTTCCACCAGACGTAATTTTGTGCAGCTCTGATTGTTGTCTGGGGATTCTGCCCGGTGTTTATGGAGTAGAAATGGGAGTAGTTGTTGTTGAAACAAATAAAATTGAATCAAGAGAAGTGATTTCTTTATTGAGAAATTACATTCCCCAGAAAGTTCTCTCGAAAGTTCCTCAAATAAAGTCAGAGGAAGATCCTTACGACGAAGCTGCCCAAACTTGATTTTTTTGCCGCCTAGAGGTAGAATATGCCCTATAACTAGTAGCACATCTACATGTTAGACGGAGCGGAGCGACGTCATAGTTTGTTCTTTTACAAGCCAGTAGTAAAGAGTACTTTTGCGCCCGGTTTGTGGAGTTGAGTTTTCGACCTCAGAAACGGTGCGCAGAAGTTAGCGCGAAAAAATATCTCGAAGGAGGCAGAAATGTCGAAACTAATTGTGGTATTGGTTATTGTTTTGCTGTTAGGAGTTTCAGTTGCATCGGCAGGTTCACCCGGGCCGTATGCGAACTCTTATCCTTGGTACTATCCACTCACCTGGAGAATGCCTGCCCCATCGTCGGTGCCGCAAGGAGCGTCGGGTTATTATAATCCGAACGATCCGGTTTGTGGAGGATTCCCTGGAATGCTCTTGGAGCTTTTTCAGAATCCAAACTACACAACCTATCGGTGTGTGGCACCGCCACAACCGGCTTGGTAGATGCGTTTCGAAGAGTACAATGACGTATCTCTCCTCGTTTTTCTTGTCCGGGGATTATTTTTATTGTTAGCTTTCTCTTTTCTGTAATTTGGCCTACAATGACTTAGTCATATTGGAACTTTACGTTGCAAGAAGGAGAGTGACATGGGGCTACAATTGGTGAGTCGGAAGTATCGTTCAATTTTCCAAGCTTTGATTATGAGGCTCAAAGTGAGCGTAGAGCTGGTTGGTCATGAGTATCTCGTTGTTCGAGCAGTAATTGTGGAAAATTGCCTTGTGGTGGAAGTGGTCGAAAAGAAAGACGGTGGCGGGTTTTCCGTGGCGTGTAGAGATTATTTGTCTCCACCAAAAGGACGGACGTGCATCATTTTCAATGACTGCAAAAAGAAAACCGGACCTTGGTGCACAGGCAAAGTGAAATTCTAGTTGATTCTCCTGGTTGGGGGTTTTGTTTTTAACCCCGGCCAGGAGATTTTTTTTGGAATTTTTCCGGTGTTTGAAATTGAATCGTGTTACAATAATTCCATGCGATATTCAGGTTTGTTTGGTAAGAGTATTAAAACTGACCCCGCTGACACTCAACTTATTTCTCACAAATTACTAGTTAAAGGAGGCTTTGTTCGCCGGGTTTCTACCGGTAGATGGTCTTTTTTGCCTCTGGGTTTGCGGGTTTGGGAAAAAGTAATGGGGATTATTGACGAGGAAATGAAAACTTTGGGAGTACAGAGGATGGAAGTGCCTACTTTACAACCGATTGAAGTTTGGCAGGTCTCTAATCGAGACAAAGCTTTTGGTTCGGAAATGTTGGTGATAGAAGATCATCACGGGGCTACTTTTGCTTTGGGGGCAACCGCCGAAGGAGTAATGGCCGAAGTGGTGAAAATGTTCTCTCCTTCTTATAAAGATTTACCGATTGAAATTTACCAGTTTTCGAAAAAATTCCGTGATGACAAGCGACCTCGAGGAGGATTGATGCGAGTGCGTGAATTTATGATGAAGGACGCTTACACTTTTGCTGCGGATGAGAAACAGTTCGAGAAGAGTTATCAAATGTACTTTGATGCTTATTTGAGAATTGCTAAAAAATTAGGCTTGAAAGTAGTTCCGGTGGAAGCAGATTCTGGAGCCATTGGTGGTAGTGCTTCTCACGAGTTTATGGTCGAGTCTAGTAATGGAGATAATACTTTTGTTGTTTGCAATAAGTGTAGCTATAAAGCCAATTTAGAAAAAGCTGTTTTTATTAAGGAAGAGAAAAACGTTTCTGATGAAGAAAAAAAACTTGAAGAAGTCGAAGCCAAAAGAGGGACAACAATGGAAGATGGAGTCAAACTTCATCAATTACCGCTTTGGCAACAGATAAAAGATGTCTTATATGTTGACGAAAACGGTCGATTCATTCTTGCCATTATTCGCGGGGATTACAATGTCAATGAATTAAAACTTAAAAAAATTATTGATGCTTCCGAATTAAGACATGCGACCGATAAAGAAATTCGCCAAAAGATTCATTCTGAACCCGGCTTTATCTCTCCAGTGAAAATAAAAGAACTTGTCTCCAAAGAAATTAAACTTCTAATCGTCGCCGACGATTCTCTTAAAGGGATTAAGAATGCTTACGGTGGAGCTAACAAAAAACATCGGGATCTATTGAATATAAATTGGGAAAGAGATTACCAAGCGGATTTTGAAGCCGACATTGCCGAAGTAAACAAAGATGCTAGTTGTGCCAAATGCCAAGGTGGCAAATTAAGTTTTAGAAAAGGTTTTGAATGGAGCCATTGTTTTAACATTGGCCAGTTTTATACCCAACCACAAAAATGTAATTTTACAGACAAAGACGGTAAAGATAAACCGCTTTGGATGGGTTCCTATGGTATTGGCTTGGGAAGAAGCATTGCTTGCATGGTTGAGCAAAACCATGACGATAAAGGGATTATCTGGCCAAAGAGCGTCGCTCCTTTTGATTACCATCTAATTTGTCTTGGTGAAGAAGTAAAACAACTGGCAGATAAAGCTTATGAGGCCTTAACCAAAAAAGGCAAAGAAGTTCTTTTTGATGATCGAGAAGATGTCTCTGCCGGGGAGAAGTTTGCCAATGCCGATTTGCTCGGTATTCCGGTCAGATTAGTGATTTCCAAGAAGACAAATGGTAAAATAGAAGTCAAGGAAAGAGATAAAAAAGAAAATAAATTATTAGAATTAGAAAAGCTTTTGCCCAGCTGAGGTTAAGGTTCTTTCAAATTTTCAGTACAAAGGGGGGTGTCATGCTGCATGAGATGGTTGACGGGATCCTTATTTTGTTGATCGTTATTGCTTTTGCCTTTATTTTCGGTGATCTTCCCGCCAGTTGGTGCGGAGACAGGTCGCTGGTAGCAAAAGTAATTGCGGGAGGGACGGGAGCACTGATTGGTCTCTTTGTCGGCTGGATAATTGTCTCAGCCGGGGTTTTCTGCCGAAATACAGGAAAAAGGAGGAAGTAAAATGGCGGACGATAAGACGCCGGGGTTTGACAATGGTGAGATGTTTTGCCAATTTATCTGTCAACTCAGTGGAAAGGATGTGTATTCCCACTCATTCTTTTGGGAGTATTGTTGTTCTTGATTGGAGTAGGCTATCTGTTATCTTTACTGTTTTGAACACCAGCCCTGTGAGGGAAATACTTTTCCTTTACAGGGCTCTTTTTTTTGAAAGAGAAAATAGCCAAAAAGACTTTTTTCCTGTAAAATGCGAGGTTAGTAGAAAGGAGAAAAACATGATAGCAGAACCCTCAGAAGTTACTTTTTCCAGACGAATTGAAGAAGAAAGGAGAGAACATCTCCCAGTTTGTGAGAGCCCGGTCGTTTTTTTGGACTTTCTCAGAGGGACGTGGGAATATCGAGATTTGCTCAATCATCGAGTAACGGAAACACAAGAAAGAATGAATTCAGCAGGTATCGATGATGAGATTACTTCGGTTGAAATAATCCCTCTTTTTGAAGATGGAGAACTTTTTAAAAGATTGTTTTGGGATTATTATCAAGATGTTATTCATTTAACTTGGAATCCTGATTCCAATTCTTGGCCGGAGAAATTTTGTCAAAGGTTTAAAACTTATGAAGAAATGGTAGCGAAAGTGAAACTAGCTTGTTTAAACAGTGATCCTGACGCAATAAAAAAGGCTGACGCCGATAGAAAAAACCTACATGATTTTACTGCTAAGGCCTTGGTGGAAGAAAGAATTGTGCCAAATTTAAGTATAGGTAGAGTGATAGCTCGGATGTTATTGGTCGATCGAGGGAAAGAAGAATTAAAAATTGCTCGCCAAGTGGACATAAGTCGAATAATCACAGAATTGCCCGACAGTAAATTAAAAAAGCAAATTTTCCGGGGGATAGAGAAAAACTGGCAAGGAGAATCTCTTTTTACTCTCGAGCGGGCGGCGAAACTTCAAGATTTGTTTATAGAAACAGTAGACGAGTCGGCGAAATACGTTGAGAGGAAAACTTTTATTGAGGCGAAATGAAACAAATACTGACTCATATCAATCCTGATTTGGATGCTGTTTGTAGTTGTTGGTTGATTCGGCGATTTTTGCCTGATTGGGATAAAGCGGAAATTGGATTCGTGAAGTCAGGCAAGGCGAAAAAAAATGACGATATTGATGTTTTGCATGTAGATACTGGCTGGGGCAAACTTGATCATCATCAGACAAGCGATTATCTTTCCGCTTCCAAACTGGTTTTGGATTTCATTTTAAAAGAAACCGAAGGACGGGACTTTTCCGATTTGGAAAAAGAGGCTTTGGAAAAATTGGTTGGAGTAGTGACCGAGATTGACAATGCTCGAGATATTTCCTGGCCGGAAGTGGGCGAATTTCGTTATTATTTTTATCTTCATTCCCTAATCGACGGCTTGCGGGGCTTGGCTTTTTCTGATGAACGAGTAATGAAGATTGGCTTTTCTTTACTGGACAGCGCCTTGCTTAATTTTAAAAGCACCATTCGAGCTAAAGAGGAATTAAGCGAAGGAATAATCTTTGAAAGTTCTTGGGGAAAGTCCCTAGGAATTGAAACCTCAAATCGGCATTTACTTTGGGTGGCGGAAGTGGAAGGTTATGCGGTGGTTATTATTAAAGATCCAAAAACTGGAGCGGTACGAATTTACGCCCGGCCGGATTCTCAAGTGGACTTGTCTTCATTGGCCGATCAAATTAAGAAAATTGACCAAACAGGGGATTGGTTTTTACATGCTTCCAAAAAATTGCTTTTAAATCAATCTTCGACTAATCCAACCATGAAACCAACTTCACTTGGTCTCGAAAAGATAATCTCTTTCTTAAAAAGATAGCTTTTTCGTGCTATTATAGAGGTGTGAATAAATCAATTTTCAAAAAGAATGGAAGGGGGTGTTTTTAAAAATGGCAACTGTAGTTCGTCGTAAAAAAGGTGAAAGCAATGACCGTTTGTTGGCCAAGTTTAGGAAAGCAGTTTCTTTTCAAGGATTACTGCCGGAGATTCGTGACCGCCAATATTACAAATCCAATTCTCAAATAAAGAAAGAGAAAATGGCGCCCTTGCGAAGAAGAAAGAAACGTCGTGGCGGGAGGAAGAAGTAAAATGCTAACGGATCAAATCAGAAACGATTTTCAAACCGCTTTAAAAGAAAAAAACGAAACGGTTAAAAGCGTTTTGCGATTAACTTTGTCAGTGTTGAAGAACAAAGAGATTGACAAGAAAGAAGCTTTGACTGACGAAGAAGTGGTGAGTGTTTTGCAAAAAGAGGTTAAGAAAAGAAAAGAGTCGATCGAGGCTTTTACTCAAGGAAATCGTCCTGAGCTTGTTCAGAAAGAAAGGGAAGAATTAACTGTTTTGGACAAATATTTACCTCAAGAAATGGGAATGGAAGAGTTGGGGAAAATAGTTCGAGAAACGATTGATCAGGTTGAAACGGAAGGAACCAAGGATTTTGGCAAGATCATGAGGGCGATGATGGGGAAAGTTAAGGGTCGAATTGGGGGAGACAAAGTGGCCGAGGAGGTTAAAAAAGCCTTAGCTTGAATCCTTTTTTATTTTTTAATCACTAATTGTTATAGTTTGATAGTATTAAGTTGTAGTTGACAGTCTTCCATGTTTTCCGTTTTAATAAAAACCACTAAAGATTTCGCTCTTGATCCGGAAATTGTCAAAAGAAAAGCAATAGAAATCCTGGGTCGTTACTTTGAAAAGAGAGATAGGGTTGAGTTGAGTGTCGTTTTTGTCGATGAGACCGAAAGCCACCAACTTAATTTAAGACTAAGAAAAAAAGATGAATCGGCAAGTGTTTTGACTTTTTCTTTGCAAGAGCAAACAGGGCAGGAGTTTAAGTTTAACAGCTCACCGGATGGGGTTTTGCGTTTAGGTGATATCGTTATTTGCCTGGCGGTGATGAATAGCAAAGGATTAACTTTAGAAGAAATATTAAAACATGGCATCAAAGGCTTATTTTCTAGAATACCGACCACAACAAATCAAAGATTTAGGAATAAAAGAAATCCGTGATCAATTATTGAGGATTTTTAGTCAGGATAAGATTCCTCAAACTTTTCTTTTTACTGGCACCCGGGGGATTGGTAAAACTTCAGCCGCTCGGATTATCGCCAAAGCGGTCAATTGTCTTAAGCGAGGTAGTAAGCCTGAGCCGTGTGGTCAATGCGATTCTTGTTTAGCGATCCAAAAAGGAAATGCGGTTGATTTGATTGAAATTGACGCCGCCTCTAATCGAGGAATTGATGACATTCGGCAATTAAAGGAAAGAATTGACTTGATGCCCGTCAAGTTGGAGCACAAGGTTTATATCATTGACGAAGTCCACATGTTAACTACTGAAGCCTTCAATGCTTTGCTTAAAACATTAGAAGAGCCACCTTTACACACGGTCTTTGTTCTCTGTACGACTAATCCGGAAAAGATTCCTCCGACCATTATTTCTCGTTGCTTGAGGTTTGATTTCCGTCGGGCTAACAAAGAAGAAATCGTGGAGAACTTGAAACAGGTGGCTAAAAAGGAAAAACTTAAAGTTGAAATTGGAGTTTTTGAATTGTTGGCCAAAATGGCCGATGGTAGTTTTCGTGATGCTCAAAAAGCGCTTCAGCAGTTGGCCAGTGGAAGGAAGGAGATTACTTCGGTTCAAGCTCAAGAGTTTTTCGGTTCCTTGGCTGGAGCGGGCCTTATCGAGCTGATCGATGGTTTAGTTAGCCAGGATTCTCCTCGAGTCTTTGGTAGTTTGGAAGAAATAGCTCAAGGGAATCTTGATTACGATCAATTGTTAAAAGAACTTTTGGAGACCTTACGCCAGTCTCTTCTTTTGCAGATGGAGGTAATTAAGGGCGATCAGTCGACGGCGGTGACTAAAGCGGCGAGTTTAACTTCGACTGGTTTGAAAAATTTGATCAATTGTCTTCTGAACGCGGCGGTTCAACAAAAAAACTCTCCTGTTGCCGGTTTGCCTTTGGAATTGGCGTTAGCCAACTGGTTGAGCCAAGAACAACCAATGTCCAATCCGGAGAGTGGTTCTGGTTTCTCTTCTTCCGTCGAAACAAAAGTTAAAACCAAAATGAAAGAGACAAAAAGAGATAAAGAGACAAAAAGAGATAAAGAAAAACTAAGTTCGGTTGAAAAAATTGGAGACTCGGACAAGCCCTTAGATGAATCGTGTTGGCAGAAAATTTTGTCCCTCGTTCGG
>Ga0208904_1001568_pt1 | contig 15486 bp, 16 predicted proteins | sample AntAceMetag02UKB_FD_184774 | JGI IMG/M metagenome (GOLD analysis project Ga0208904, IMG submission 184774) | Saline lake microbial communities from Ace Lake, Antarctica - Antarctic Ace Lake Metagenome 02UKB (SPAdes) (version 2) | ecosystem: Environmental > Aquatic > Non-marine Saline and...
GCTTGAGTTTTTCGTCCACCTCTTTCAATACCCTTGCAGACAAACCACCCCATAGAAGCAGGGCGGCGGTTCTTCCCCATGACAAGTACCAGAACATCGCAAAGGAACTGAATCCGATCAATTCGGCGAAAAATCCGCCAAACGCAATAAACAGCGCTACCGTTGACATAATAAACGGTACACTGTTTTGCTTTGCATTCTGTTGCGGACTGTTCTTCTGCTGAGTGCGAGCAACGCTAAAAAGCGAAAAACTAATTCCGATCAGCGATAGTTCAAGAACAAACCGCCCTCCTGTCAACAGGATTTTGTCGTATTGAAACAACCAGGCAAACACCAGAAAAACGATCGAAAACCAACGGATAAACAGCAGCAAACCCTTAAGATGTTTTTTCAGCTGTTCTCTGTTTACCCAGGTTGTTGACTGGGAAGCGAGTAAATCAAAACCCCAACCTGTCAAAATCCAGATAAGGATCAGGTCAATCGCCGGCCTGACAAAAGCAGAAAAGCCTGAAAATCTGACTATCTGCTGATAAGCGAAAAGAAAAAGCCCGATAAATATTGCCACCACGCTTTTCTCTAATAAAAGCATCGGGAGCTGAACTGAAGGGTTATTCCGGTACAGGGGTTTCTGATCGACAGTTCTGATGTATGAACGAAATTTTTGGCTGGTAAAAAAAACCAACATCAGTAGAAGTGAAAATGAAAAAATATCATACAAGTCCGATTTTCTGAACAGGTTTGTTCTGGCCAGCCAGTAATCTTTTGAACCCATCTTTTCTGCTTTTTTGCTAAATTCCCCCGCCATTTTAAATATATGTGCCGGCCATAGGCTTGAGAACGGACTTATGTCCCGATAGAATAGGCTGCGACTACTCTGGTCAGATGTATTTTTTTTGTATTCTACTGATAGAATTGCAAAACCTTCATTAATCATTTCAAGTTGAGTAATTCTAGCCGAGTAAAAAGACTGAAGCTTGAAATATAGTTGTTGTTTGTGCTTTACATGTTTCTGAAGCGCAGTTATTTTTCTTCGTAAATTATTTGATATGGCTCTGTTTCCGGGCAGGGTTAAAGCATTGGAGTGCTGTTTGGTGATAATGGAAAGCAGATCATTTGCAGCAGCATAGGCTTTGGTCAGATAATCATTTCTGCTTTTCAGCTTTTCCAACCGGTCATTAACAATGAAAAAGGATACCTGCAGAGAATTGAATGCGCTTTCCAGAGTTCGAACCTGCATCTGGGGCATGAACAGCATGCTGCTGAAGGTTGCCTGTTGGACATTATAGAGATTTACTTCCAATTCAATGGACTTTTCCAGACTATTCTTCTGGGCCAGTTCAGCAAGCAGTTTTTCAATGGTTTCCTTCTCTGAATCGATTGAACTATCAATCGATTTCGCCAGATCACTCAGTTGCTGGACACTTGGCGAAACGGCAGACTTTCCCTGGGCTGAAACAGTAGACTCAAATTGGCATAAGAAAAGTATCCATAAGAAACCACACAACAACTGCCACGGTCTAAATAAAGAAAGCGCGGACTGCATATTATTTTAATTATTCGAATAGGTGTTAGGGAAAAGATACGGCTTCGGGTCATTGTCGGTTGGAACAGATGCGGTTGGTTCCACCCCTTTGATAATCCCCCCAGTCAATCCTTCTGATCTCAGAATATCAGTTGATTCCGGGGGACACATACGCTCAATCAAGTTCTCCAGCTCTTTGATGTTACTCGGCCAGCTGTACTTAATCAATACTGAAAGTGCCGCGGCTTGAATACCTGTTCTATCTTTTTATTTTGAGGCTGTTTTCCTATAGTTTCTGTAAAGCAACTTTCTGATAATCATGTTGATCACTTCTGTCTTTTTTTTTAACCGGTTTTCATTTTTTCTTTAATCATGAGCAATAATAAAAATTGTTATGTCGAAAATCGGAACCCCTGATTCTGAAAATAAAAAAGTCAGGAACTTTTGGTTCCCGACATCAAAACTTTTGATCCTGTCCAGCTTGTACAACTTTGAGCTCCGGATTTTTAATCTTGTCGGTTTTAGCTAATCCAGGTCCATTCTCATGCCTTTACTGAAAAGATGCCCACCAGGCATTGTCTCCGATTGATAAAACGACGGGAATAGTTCGATTTGACGTAGGACAGATTTAAGATCCTCAGCCAGAGGACATTCTATCTCAATAGCATGTCGATAATTGTTCATTTCCAGCTTTATATGAGAGGAATGCATAAATATTCGTCTTAAGTTATAACAGCTTTTAAAGAGCCAATTCCACTTTCCCTGTCCAAAACGCCGATCGCCAATAACGTTTGCACAACGCCTGGAAAAATGGCGTCTGATCTGATGAGGGCATTCGGTCATTGTTGTGACTTCCATTAAAGATAGAGACCCACGAGTCCATACCGGGCTATATTGTGTTACGGCAGGCTGCTTAATTCCGTTCCAATTCCTCAGAGGAAAGCTGAAAGTTCCAGCTGATAAAAAGCTGCCTTTGACCAAAACAAGGGTCTTTTGAGAAATGGCATCAGATTGCCATATTCTGGTCAACTCTCTGGCAAAGCTTGAATTTTTGGCAAAAACAACGATGCCTGAACAGCCTCTATCTAACCAGTGTACTGGGTAAAAGGGTCTTTTAAATCTAGCCTCAAGGTAAGTCAATAAAGAAGATTTATCTCTTGATTGCTCACCCATATCATATACCAGCATTCCACTGGGCTTATTTATGAAAATCAAATTCTTGTCTTCATATAAAACCGGAATTGATTTCATTTGCTTATCCTTGTAGTTACTCTTCCCAGTTAAGGATTTCATAAGCCATTACTTTAATCATTTCATGCTTCATCTGATCTTTATCTTGCCTTATGATTCCCTCCAGGCGGACTCTTTGGTTGATTTGTTTCATCAAACTTATTCCTATACCATTCATTTCAACGGGAAATTCCCGCTTGTCGGACATGGAAACGGCAACAGAAATGACAAAGCCATCGCTATCCAGGCTATGCGGAATGATACTTCCCCTAAGAATAGTCTCTTTCATCATAATGTGCGCTTGATAATCTTGTGCCTCGAATTAGCTGGCCGGTTAGGTTAAATTCACGAGCTTATATCTTCAAGAACCAAGCCACTTATAGCGTTAATAAATATTTTCCAATGGTTCGGTTCAATTATGTCGGATCCAGCCGGAAAACTGGACGACATCAGATCCAATATACCCGCTTTGTTAATAAGATCAACAAAAAGAGATAACTATGCAGAACGTAGTTTTGATAAAATATGATAGTATTCCGGGGCTCTATCATTGAAAAGATTCATATTGCTTCTTTCACGACTAGTTCCGCTTTTTCTTGTCTTCTGCGCTGGTGACATCAACCTCCGCAAAAATAATCTCTTCATCACTATCAGAAGCCATGCATATTACCTCCCCCGTTGTGTCTATAATCTTACTCTTACCATCATAAACCACTCCCTTCTCGAATCCGACGCGATTTGCTAATACGTAATAAACGTGGTTTTCGAGCGCCCTTGCCCTGGTCAGGATATCGATCTCATGATTGGAAGAAATGGTTTCACATGTGGGAACAGCCACAATCTCAGCCCCCTGAAGTGCCAGAATTCTGCCGCTTTCAGGAAATCTTAGATCGTTGCTGATGTTAACCCCAATCCGTGCCACATTAAGATCGAATACAGTAAATCCCAAGTTACCACGTGAAACGAATTGATCAGCTCCGAATACAGGCAAGTGAACTTTACGATAAAGAAATGGTACAATATTGGTTCCGACCACAGCTGCTGTATTGAAATACATTCCATTGGCATTTTCGATGAGGCCAACAACAGCAGTCATATCATAGTTTCTACAACACTCTTGAATGTCTAGAATGATCTGAGAATCAGTTCTGATTGAATTCTGTCGAACATCTTTGAAATTATTGAATTGATGTCCACATAGGCATAGTTCAGGAAAGACGACAAGATCAGCATCCTCATCACCGGCGATACACAGGTATTCAATAACTTTTTCAAGGTTTTTCTGAGTATTCCCATGAGAGATGTTAATTTGACAAACAGCTATTGTTATCATTTTTAAATTATTCATGAATTTATTATATAGGCCTATTCGTACAATAATACGGCATGCATACTTTTTTAATCGTAGCCAAAGCCGTGCCATTTATTGGCATATAAGCTATTTTGCTGATATGTTTTTGGCAGTCAATAAAATGCAGAAGATGCAGAGTTAGCATTTCAGCAGTACACAGTCGTTTGTTGATAGCTAGTTAGTTCTAGAATTCCCGCAGAGTCTTAAACCCCTGACAAAGAGTTGAATTTTGGTTGATCTTTGACCCTCCTGCCTTCTCACATAATGCGCCATAACCAGAACTTCTAGTTCCCGCCGTTTTGTAAATTGATTTTTTTTTACGTAATTACAGTCACTTAAACACTGGTATAGAAATTGCTACTTTAAACTTCGTCGGTGTTTCTTATCAACTATAATTGGACTGAGTTGTATCAAGTACACTGCCATAGTATGGCGAAACCATCGTTTTGATATGTCCAGAATTTTTCAACAGGTTTCATTTAAAATGCTAATCAATTATATTTTTAAATCATTCATTTCTGTGGATTTCATGATGAAAAAAAGCATTATTATATTTCTGATATCCTGCTTAATGGTAAGTTACAGCTTTCCTGCTTTTTCACTGACGACCGTTATTATCGAGGGAGTAATAAAAGAACATTATAAGATTGAGTTAAACAGCGGTGTTATATATTCGCTTGGTATAAATTCTAAAGGTCTTAAATTATCGACGCTGATTGGCAAACGAGTGAAGATTACAGGTAGTTTAGTTGAAATTACGAATGACCCAACCATTTTAGTGCTGGATTACACCATCAATCAGCCTGAAAAAATGAGCTCAAAAAGGGTAATAAAATAAAACAGTTAGGAAAAGTACACAATTGAAAAAGGAAGCAAGTAATTTTTCTCCAATATATAATCAGTAGCTTACATGTCATCACTGGTTTACTGCAGGGCCCTGTGCTTATGCTTACTCAACCTGTAAGCCAGTGATGGCACCAGTAACTCATTCTCATTTACGAATTTTGGACAATGGATTTATTTCTCATCTGATGCACAAATTGATGCACCAGATAGAACGCTTCAGAATAAAGATGGCCCAGCGATAAATGGATGAAAAAATAAACATGCAACTTAGGAAAGAAATCCTTATCAGATCGGAAGGGTGAAAGGTCTCAAGCAAATGATATATGTTCTTTGCATCACCATGACGAAGAAATATCGATATCTTTTCTAATCCAGCAATTCAATCCAGTTGGAGACGCAAATGAATACTATGACTAATCATTTTTTAACGGGGTTCCTGGTTATCACTGCTCTTGTTGTCTTCTCAACACAATCAGCTTATTCAAAAGACTTGGTCAGAATTAAAGGGACAATTAACTCAGCATTTCAACTTGTTGCTGAAAACGGCGAGATTTATGATGTGGCAATAACTATTCGGGGAGAAGCGCTTATCAACATGGTTGATAGCATCGTGGAGGTAGTAGGAACGATTGAGGAAAAAGATGGAATGTTTGTTATCAAGGTATTAGAATTCAAGGTATTAAAAAGCTACCTCTAAATTCTACGACAGATTATGAGAATATTATCAGAAAATTGAGAAACAAAAAATGGAGTAATGAAATAAAATTGGGTGATAATATGAACAGAGTAACGATAATTAGGGGGATTATCATCCCTTACAAATGGGACGACAACGACAATATTTGCATGGTTGCAATTTCTGCAGCCGGTGAACGTGATTACCCAATAGAAATGAACGGGATGGGGAAAAGCCTGGTGAAGCATATCCAACATCAGGTCCGTATTGAAGGAATATTAAAAAAAAATATTGATCAAAACAGTGAAGTAATGTTCGTCGAAGCATATGATATCATTAGCTGGAAGTCATAATAAAAGGATTAAACGCATAAAATCAATGCCAGTTTTATAGAAGGATAAAAAATTCATCACTGTCCATAAACCGAATGGAATGATGGTATATGAAATGGATGACCAAACAGGATATTGCTGGTGAGGACCCTGAATATGGCGCTTGTGATGTTAAGATAGATAGAAGGAAAGTTGAGCCAAGACCCGCTGTTCGAGGGAATACAACAAGGACATATCTTTACTTGGATTGGGCGTATCCTAGTCGCAATATTATAACGGTTCAAGCACGGAAGATATTCGAAGCATGGGCTGAAGCAGATCCAGCTCATACATGGGAGTGTGAGGGTGCAAGATTGATCAAAAAACTACAGGGTAATGAAAATCCATTTGTGAAAAAGGAGTGCAAGTAGGCATACCCAAAATAGGTTCAGCGTAATGGAAAAGTTAAAAAAATTCGTGAGAGCTACTCAATACTTCACTGAGCTGCATAAAACTGATAGAAAAAGACTACACAGCGTTACGCTAAACGAATTGTGTGATGACCCTCAGTTTATTGATATTGGTAAAAGGACAATCCACAATGCCCTAAAAGACTTCAAAATAAAACATGATCGGCAATACAGAGACTGGTTATCCAAACTTCGTAGTAAGAAAGATATTGTCGAGGATTATTTGACAAAGTTGGTGGAAGAGTTGCCTTCTGATGACTTTAAAAAACTCCGTGCCTGTGACTTACTTTTGGTTCCAGAACTAGTCGGCATTGGAAAGACAACACTCTATGTATCATTGATTGCTTTTAGAGATGGAAACAGGAGAAAAATTAATGTTAAAAAGAGGAGAAAAATGAAACTAAAGAAATCAGATTTAATTGAAAGACTGGTTGAAGAAATGAGTTTCTTGACTGATGAGACCAGTTACAACATCAAAACAGAAATAGCCAGGAAAACGGTTAATCTCTTTTTCAATTCTATCAAAGAATCCATCAAGGCAGGTGACCGGGTAGAAATCCGTGGATTCGGTTCTTTTCACAACAAACACTATGAGGGATATGCGGGCAGAAATCCTAAGACTGGTGAAAAAGTTGAAGCTGCACCGAAGAATCTACCGGTATTTCGTGCAGGGAAGGAGTTAAAAGAGATCGTTAATAAAAAATTTGGTTCTGTCGCAAGCCCGAAGATTTAAAAGAAAAGAACGAACAAAGGTGACATTGAAGTAAATATTTCAGTCATAAGATTATCTCGTGTGGTGAAAAAAGCAAAATCGGCTAAAAACTAGAACAGTGCTGCCTCAATTCTCACGCACATTCGTTCTTCATTCAAATCCCACCAAAATTTTATTCTCAAGCTCTTCTCTAAAGTCTCATTCAGATTTATTGAGTTCGTTGGTTAATTCTTCGAAACTAGCCTGCACAGCTTCTGCATCTTCGGTAGCAGCTGCTTCTACATGTTCTTCCTCAACATCCAGAGTTAGTGAAACACTCAGAGGTGTAGGCGCCATCACCACGAAATCTCCACGATCTTCCGCTGGAATATCAGAACGCTGAGTTGAGCGCCAGAGAGCATATAGTGCGATAATACTCATCATCACGCCAAGACTTCCATAGAAGGCGTCCGGTCCGAAAAGCATCATGGAAAAAGCCACTATTGGAGAACCTAATGCGGCACCGATGGAATTCACTAATACAAGTGTACCACTTGCGGCCACCATTTGCTGAGGGGTCAGATAGTCATTTGTTTGTGCGCTGCAAAGCGAATAAAGGGGCATTGTCATTCCACCTATAGTGGCAATAATGATAAAAAATAAAATACCCTGTCCTGGATAGGTCATCGCAATAAAGGAGATCACTCCTCCTCCAATAGAACAGATGATGATGATACTTCGGCGGCCGAGGCGATCCGAGATCCAGCCCAAAGGGTACTGAAAAAGAAATCCGCCTAAAATGATCGCCCCCATGAAGAATGAAACATCTTGAACCGACATACCGATCCCCGTGGTATAAACCGCTCCCATGCCATAAATGCCACCCATCGTCATCCCAATAAAAAACATTCCCAAGATACCAATGGGGGAGACTCGATAGAGCTGGAGAATTCCTACCGATTCATGAATCTCAAATGGAGGGGCTTTGGTTGCTGAAATCAAGATGGGAACCAGCGCTAAGCTGACGAGAAGAGAAACCAGCACAAATAATTCGAAACTGGATGGAGGAGCAGCATTCAACAAAACTTGTCCGCCGGCCATTCCCCCCAAAGAAATGAGCATATAAACGCTGAGAAGCTGGCCACGCGACTCGTTATCAGAAGCATCATTCAGCCAGCTTTCCGCAACAATAAATATCCCTGCATAAGAAAAGCCTGTAATCATGCGCATTGCTAACCATATCCACGGATTGATGAAGACAGCCTGAACCAAAATCGCAGTAGAGGCCAGGGAGGCTAATGCTCCGAATACGCGGATATGTCCAACACGAGACACCATTTTAGGGGTCAGCCAACAACCGAATATCAGACCCACATAATACCCAGACATCACCAGTCCGGTGACGGTTGTTTCAAACCCTTCCTGAGATGCACGCACGCCAAGGAGAGAGCCTTGCAACCCATTGCCCAGCATAATCAACCCCATGCCCAAAAGAAGAGGCCAACTATTTAAAAGAACAGGGAGCATGAATGCCTTCTCAGATTAATGTGTTGATGAGATACGTCGAGTAATACGATAGGATAATAGGAAGAAGTTTGTTTGATGTCAATCCTTGTTTCCCACTTATTTTCAAAAACTGTATTTGGTTTTCAATATATCAGGGTAACAAAGCAAACCATTTTCAGCCAATCAATTAAAACATCCCCTTCTTCGACTTTATGTGTTGTTTTTTAAGTTTAATCTCCATCGACAAGGTCTTGAACGCGGTTCTTACATGATAGGTCTAAAATATTTTGAAGAGAAGGTATTTCTCATTGAGAAGGTCGAAGATGATTTCGGAGTCACCATCTAATTGAAATTGGAGAGTAGCAATTAGAAATGACAATGGAAAAGTGTGTTCCCTACGGTTACTGCGTATCCAGCTCAGCTCACGAGTAGCTCTCCCATAAAATTTAAAATTTCCTTATCAAACTCGTTGAGTAACGGTAAACATTCCTTCCTACTTAAACTATTAATCAAAAGTTTAGGTAGGGCAACCGGTGTTAAGTACTGATAATTCGGGATATAACCTGTTTGTGATGAGATTTTGCAATAATTCAACTTTAACATTGTATAATATTTTGGTATAAGTTTAAGTAAAAACGCAAATTTTATAAGGGAAATGTTTTGAGTAGAAAAGGCGAAAACAATAAAGTCGATCCAATAAAGAAACTAAAGGATATTCAAAGTATTAAAAGTCTTCTTAGAGTTAAACCGAGGGACCTGACGCTATTTACAATGGGGATTAATACCAATCTTCGCGCTTCTGATTTGTGCCGTATTACCGCTGGTATGGTCAAAAATTTGAAACCAGGGGAGGACTTTGTTCTCAAAGAAAAAAAAACAGGTAAAGAACGGCGATTAACATTGAACTCAGCGTGTACACAGACTATTCAAGACCTTTTAGGGGGTGATGATTTTAGAGATACTGATCAGCTTTTTAAGGGTAAAAGAGGTGATATTAAAACAACAACGATAATATATCTGGTTAAACAATGGACCGATGCCATTAACTTGAAGGGGAATTATGGATCGCACTCTTTGAGAAAAACGTGGGGATATCATCAGCGGAAAAGATTCGGGGTTGATATTCCCACTCTAATGGTGATTTTTAACCACTCAAGTCAAAAACAAACTCTTGATTATTTATGTATTCAGCCTCAAGAGATTAAGGATGTATATATGAACGAGCTGTAATATCTCTTTGTGATTGTAAAGGCGACAGGAAAAGATTGATACTGCTATTATATAGAGTACCTCAACTAATTGAATAAATGAAGAAAAGTAGTAATCGTCTCCGTGTGATGTAATGTCGTGCAATATGAAGTTAACAAAGTGGTCAAGTTCATCAAGGCTTAAATAGAATATTGTACTGATGTTCTCAAGGGTTTCAAGAACTATGATGGGTGCTTAAAAGATATATGATGTTAAAAGGGATCCCATTCTTCAGGCACAAGTGCAGGTGGTTTGGTCCAGGGACCCTCAACTATTGAATCCTGGAACCAGCTATCGCGCAGATTGGCATGCTCGGCAACAATAATTTGGAAACCGGAGGTTTCTTTTTCTACAAATCGATGGAGCATGGCGAAAAGCTTACGCACCTTTTCAAGATCTGAATCCCGTTCCGTTTCTTCAACCGTGCCAGATGCCGTTTTGTAGATTTGCTCTGATGGGAAATAAACCTGTGTAGGTTGGTCGATGAACAAAAAGGATGGTATCGGCTTTTTATTTTGCGAGGTAAAATGGTGAAGCGCAAGGATTGCACCCAAATGGTATGCTAGGTGATTGGCACCTCCTCCGGTCTTGTTCATCGGGACCGGTCTCTCAGGTCTATCAGCTACAATAGTTAGATTAGAAAGGTCAAACCGAAAAGGATATTCTGCGAATTCGGCTTCCAGCTCCTGAACGTAACGACCTATTCGGTTCGAGATGATGTTGATAATTGATGTAAGACGATCTGCGCTGTCGTCGACACCTATCTCGGTTTCGAGATTTGCCACAAGTGCCTGCAATTCATCCGTTTTTCCTTTGAGCAATGCTAAATTATCATCTGGACGATAGGTTTCAAGAAAAAAGCTGATGCGTCCTATAGTTTTAGCTATCGCTGCATTTCGGCTCCCCATTTCCGCAATTGCTGCGTTAGCTGCGATTGCGGCCGCAAGCGTCTCCTCCTGGGTTCTCATGCGTTGGTTTAGTTCGAGCAACTGTTGCCCTAGCTTTTGCGTAAATTCTTCTAAGTGTGGGCGCTCTCCCACTACAGTTTCCAATTCTTGATCTAGTGACTTGAGTTCTTGGAGAAGCGAAGTGGCAATAGGACTGTCTAGGTTGAGACTCTTTGGAGCAAAAGGCCATTGCCATTCTCCTGATTCCGCTTGTGTGGGAAAGGCATGAATCGATTCTAAACGGCTCTTCTGTTCCTTTGCTTCTGTTGTGAATCCATTTTCTTTCTCTGAAAACAATTGTGTTGCTCGCAATGTTTCGTTTGTTGCAGCTCTCTCCTTTCGAATGGCGGCTATCTCATCTTCTAGCTCAGCGATACGCCGAGTATCTTCGTCTGGAATCGGAGCCGGTTTCCACTGGCTGAGTTCAGACAATTGCTTCAATGCTTCGTCCGTTGTTTGAGGAGTTGATCCGCTTGCAAGAATACCAACTTGATGAGCTTCTGAGAGTAGTCCTATAGCCCTGACATTGAATTGGTCGCTGAATTGTTTCGCCTCGGCGAGTTGTTTTTGGGCAATCTTAAGATCGCGTTTAGCTTTTCTAAGCTTAAAATCGAGAACCAAATGATCATCTGACACGACGCCAAGAAGAATGGGCAAGGTGTCTTTTATTGCCTGCGGCATGAACGGCTCATTTTGCCTATAAAACAATTGCTCTTTGTTTGCGATGATGCCTTGTTTTTGGAAAAGATAGAAGTAGGTATGCTTGATTGTCGCGGTAAATGAACTTCGGCTCTGTTCCATCGAAACTTGCGTTCGATTTGCAGGAATTCCGAGTAGTTCAGAAAGTAATGAGGTCACCGTGTCATCATCTGCATTTTGCTTAAGTTCGATGAACGGTAGTGGTTCTACTGTTGCCCCCCTTCGTATCATTGCCTTTGAACAACTAGCCGCATTGCTCGTTGGAGCGGGCTTTGCGACCAAAACCTGTTCACCGGGAAACTGATAGATAACTGCATACCAAGCAACCTTGTCTCGAATGGGTCCCTCTGGGATATTGAAGGTACTCCTTCCCATACAATACTCAACTATGTCGGAAAGTGCAGATTTCCCGGTTGAGGAGCGGCCGGTGATAATGTTAAGGCCATTAACTTTAAAAGAAATGCGCCTCATTTCACCCGTGTGGCTGTAAATTATGATATCTTTGATGTTCATGGTCGAATACCTAGTGTTGTATAAATTGTCGCTCTGTCATTGATCAAAGCCAATTTCCTTCCTAAGGAACGGGCCACAGTTTGGCAGTCCCTAGTATCCTGGGAACCGGTGATAGATCTCCTTATTTTTCTTCCATGTAGAGCAACGCATCCAGATTCATCAACATTGATTACTCCACAGGACATTAGGTATCCAAATGCTTCCATTGTGTAAGGCAATAGGCCCTGTGTCCGCCGGGCTAAATCGACTCGGATTTCGGGATGCTCCTGCAGGAGCTTTGTGAAATAAGCACGGTTTGCTTGCTTGATTTGTTCTCTCGTACGTTTGTGAAGGCATAGAGGGAGGATTAATAGCGTCAACGAAAAAGGCATAGGACCGTTCTGTGTTTCACTGAATCCTTCCACACCACGGGCCAAAACAAGGCCGCAGAATGCAGGGTTAAAAAGATTTCGGATTTCGCGAGGTCGCTGATTCCATGGTTTCATGGCCTTCTCCCGTGAAATATTTCTTGAATCCTCTCTTCGAATCGCGGATGCCAATGCACTTTTGGTGACTCATCGTTAGCTAGCATGTGATAACTGCCCATTGTAACAAAAGTAGCCGTAACCCCCGCGCGGATACGCAAATTGGGATTATCAGCAGTTGATAGCTCATTGAGGAGCTTTCTGCCCGTTTCTTGAAGTATCTTTTCCGGACTACTTTCATCCAGTTCTTCGAAAACGATTTCACGCAATCTTTCCCATTCGTCGACTAACCGGTCATCGTACTGTTCCAATTCACCGGAGAGAGTGACATTCTCTCGCAGCCATGTGCCTCTTTGAGTAAAAGCTCTATAATAGTCCAGAATCGCTCTCTTGAGGCGATCGGAACGCAACCCAATAACTCGGAGTTGTTTGACAAAGCACCGCTCGTCAGAATCAGGATCCACTCCTTCGTCCGGTTCTGCATGCTCAAAATCTATAGGAAGGCTGTCTTCCCTGAACTGTTCTGCGATCGAGCCAAGCTTTTCTGAGACCTCCAATCCACACATTGGTTCAGCCCTCTGGTTAGTGAGAAGATCAATACACGCGTTATTCCACCAGCCTTCTAGGCGCTCGTAAACCGGCACACGGAATTGCGGGCGAATTGGCCTGAATCGTTCATTTATAATCTGTAATGGAATATCTTGAATTCGCTTCTGAGAATCAAAGATCGATATCCGTCGAAAAAAGTCGTGCCATTTGTCTTGAGGAAGCTGCTCAAGGAGGTTCTTCGTTTTCAGGATTGTTTTAGATTTAGATTTTCCAAGCACTTCGTAAACCTTATCAACTAGTTCTGTGCCCTTTTGAGTACCTGGCAGGAACGACTCTAAGAATGAGCCAACAGCCACATGACCTGTAGTGAACAAAAAGAAAGAAACTGATGCCGCAGAGAAATCTTTTTGGAGATAGTAATCCAACCAGATGCGTACTGACTTCCAGAAATCCGGCGAAAGGTCGGTCAGTGTATCGCCTGGGGCTTTATGTTTAAGGGATGCCAAAATTTTCCCTTCCTCTGGGTCGGTGAAATCAATATCATCATCTTTTTCGATGAAGCATACTGTTTCCTCAGGGAGGCGAAGTGTCTGAAGCAGTGCGTAACGTAGCTGGTAGAGGTAACCAAGTGCTTGTTCGGCTGCTGAAAACTGGCTATCTATAGAAGACATGGATATTTGTTAGATATAGCGATATTTTATTAACCACCGATTGAGTTTTTGACGCGATTCGAAAATACGAAACGTTTTAAGGACAGATTTGCTAAGATTCAAAGTCTGCCGTTCGTACAAAAATGCTGCCATCATTTTCATACCTATTTTGACCGATCAACTCTTGAACTTTATTTTCTATTGTACTTCTGTTGTTTTGGAAAATTTCTATTTTATTGGAATGGTCTCCAATAAAATTGGCTTGAAGTGCTTCACTGGTTATAATACAACTAATCTGCTTTCCATCTACTATTGCAGGAAAGGCAACGTGAAATGTTGCTGGATCGATTTTTTCGACATTAGGAAAATCAATTTCTGACATGGTTATCTCCCATTAATTAAGACTTTCGCTGAAATTCTTCTTTTTGGATTTTTCTTTATTCTGCTAGAAACACATAAGGAAATCTTTTTATCAATCCTAATATGCTATTAAATCAAATTTTATCTATTCAAGATTATTCCTTATTTCCCTTTTATATTTTTTGCTGGTTTTTGTTGTTTAATAATTCGGGCTTCTGATTTTCGAGCTTCATCGATGCTGTCTTTTTGAGTTATCTTAACTTTAACCCCTCCTCGTATTGGGTCCGGTCCGTTTGAAAGATGTTCTTTTAGCCTTTCTTCCACTCGCCCACGTTTCGCAATGCCAGTGTAAATATTTTCACCTTTTTTATTTTCTATTTTGTAAACGACAGGTTTATCTTTTGCCAAAGACTCAATTCCTTCTTTTGAGAATTCTCCACTCTTCCGTTTTGTCAAATCAAACCCCCTCTTGTTAAAGTAAAGATTGAAATTCCGTCGACAATACAACTGTGGCGTTCTTGTCGCGTGAACAATGTGACTTCCTGCAATCAGCTGATTTCACCATCGGAATGTGCCAATCAAAAATCCAATACAGGAAAAATTTCACCCCAAAATAATGTTCAACTGAGATCTAACCACTATTAATCGAAAATTGCAACTTAGATAGTTGTTTTTCAAAGTATTTTTAGAATATCACAATGAAAATCCCATAGACAAAGCAGACTCAGCTTTCAATAATCCACAGATGGCAACTATCTGAAAAGCAAAGATGAATAAGGAGAACAATGAAACTGAAGAAATCGGAACTGATAGAAAGACTAGTGGAAGAAATGGGCTCGCTCCGCGTGTAACTTTTGTTCATAAGGACTCATGGATAAGTACGAAACAGAAACCCGATCCAGGGGGTAAGGGGGGTGTCCAAAAGGATTGGATATCCAGAAAAGAAACAGGGTTGGAATTCTGCTGTCAGAGTGCGGACAGAGGCGGGAAAGGCAAAAACAGCTACCAAGACGGTGAGGAGTACCATACCCCACAAACTAACTGTAACCGCTTCTATGCAGGTGCCTGTCACGTGTGGAGATATTTTTTTCCTGACGAAGCTTTGTTGTGTTCATGAGAGGATGCCCATAGTTACGGAGCGAGAATCAGATTCAGGGGGTAGGGGGGGGTATATGGGCATTGTGTTTGTACTTTTGCACTTGGCATTGGACAATGAGGAAGATGATTTGTTAGTGTATCGCGCAAAAGTGATTGCAGATCTCCGGAATTATTATTCACCTTCCAACGCAGTCATTTGGTATCTCAAAATAAGGATTCTAACTATAGCCTGAGAGAGAGTAGGATGCAATTCATAGCTAATGGTCCCGATCTTCCAGAAGCTCTGTTAAGGGCGCATGAGGAAGGGCAGGTTGTTTTCTTTTGCGGCGCTGGAATTTCCTATGCAGCCGATTTA
>Ga0208904_1001569_pt1 | contig 15485 bp, 23 predicted proteins | sample AntAceMetag02UKB_FD_184774 | JGI IMG/M metagenome (GOLD analysis project Ga0208904, IMG submission 184774) | Saline lake microbial communities from Ace Lake, Antarctica - Antarctic Ace Lake Metagenome 02UKB (SPAdes) (version 2) | ecosystem: Environmental > Aquatic > Non-marine Saline and...
CCCTGAAAATTGGGAAGTATATCCCCTAACAGATAAACCAAGCAATTATAAATACAAAGATGGTAAGTTTATCAAGAACATAGAGAAGATAAGTAATAAAGAAATAAAGAAAGCAAAGTATGAGAAGAAAAACAAAGAACTAAAAAAAATAGAACAACGATCTTTGCTAAGTGCCATGAAAGAATTAGAAGCAGAAGGAGTTAAATTTGATGAACTCAAATACAGTGATTTTGAATAAGTGGACTTGCTTATCCTGCGGTTCTTGTTGTGAGGTCTTAATGCCAAACTGTAAGTATTATGATAAAGATAACTATTTATGTCTTAATTATGAGAATAGACCTTGGATGTGCAGACAGAAGCTCCTTTTGGGTGATGAGTTTGCCATAGATACTTGTAGTCTTATTGGAAAATTAAGAGAATGGAAAGACGGATTAAAGGACAAAACAAAATGCGATAGAGTGGCGGAAGCTATTACAAACATTATATTTGGAGCAACAAAAGAACAGCTTAATAACATTAAAAGCAAATTAACGCAAGACGATATAGACAAAATAAGTAAAGATATGGAAGAATATAAAGATGCTTTTGCAAAAGGAGGATAATATGAATTGCTTACTTTTTGAATTATTAAAGAGGAACAAAGATTACAAAAAAGACCTAGAAAAAGAATTTTCTAAGGTACTCTTGAGAGGAAACCTTGTGTCTATCAATGAGGGATTAAAGATAGCAAGGAAGTACATTCAGGAAGGAATAAAGTTTATCTTTAATGGTAATAACTGGCACGCTAATAGTGATTTTGGTATTCCCATAGAGAGGGTAGACTTCAGTGGATTAGTTGGAGAACCTATGTCTACTGCTATGGCAATACTCTATTCTTCAATGATAGCCGGTGGTGCGACTATGGGTGCTTCTGCCTTATCTAAAGGCAAAGGTGGCGATAGTGATTTTGGATATGACTTACCAGATTATCAATTAGACCCTTATTACGAGTCATCACAAGAAGAATTATCAGAATTTGGCTCAGGTCTACTGAAAGGAGAACCAAGCGAATACTATAAGCCTATAGGAGAAGTAGGTGGTCAGATGTTTGAAGATATGCTTGCTAAGGGCAAGAGAGATATAAGCAAGACAGTAACAGAAGATTTTGCTAGAAGGAATGTCAGAGGTGCAAGAGCATCAAACGTCATAGGCAAACAGGTAGGAGATTATTCAACCCAAGCAAGATACCAAGATTTAATGAGAGCCTTAGAAGGTAGAGGGTTCTTGATGGGTAAAGGACTATCAACAACAGCTGGGGTAAGAGACGCTGCATTAAAACAAACTGGATTAAGAAGTAGTTATGATATAAACAAAGGCAATCTAGCTTTAGGCTATGCCGGACTTGCCGCCAAAACAGGTGAGCAAGAATCAGGTGCATGGAGCGACTTAATAAGCGGTACAATCGGGGCAGGTGCTAACATATATGGTGCTTCTCAACTTGGTAAAGTAGATACAAAAGTAAATCGAGATCCAACAGGAGGATATTACCCAGGAGGCTATTCTGGAATGGGTGGATATTAATAAAGGAGATAAATATGCCAAATTACAAAGCAATTGGAATAATGAGGGGGGTAGGTAAAGGTCTTCAAGATGCCGGTGAAACTCTAATGAACATCAGCCTAAAGAAAAGACAGCTAGAGCAAGAGGACAAAGAGTTCGGGGTTGATATGAAGATTAAAAACCTTCAGTTAGAGAAGTACGAAAGTCAAATGGATCCTGAGACCTTGAAATATGAAAAGGATAAATTAAAGTTTTCATCCCAAATGCAGAAAACAAAATCTGAAGCTGCAACTCTTGAATTGGATAATGCCAGGCGTACAGCAGACATAAATAAGCAAGTAAGCGAGAAATACCTAGACGGCTTCCTCGACTCTATACAAACAGGAACTGGCGAAGGCATGGACGTAGGGGGAGTGGAGTTTGATATAAATAAAAGCTTAAAGGGAGAGTTGCCTTTTAGTAAAGTATCTACAACAGAAAAGACTTTCAGAGCAAAACAAAAATATGAAGGTGATTTGAAACGTTTAATCGTTGGAGAAGTTAATTTGCAAGAAATGAAGAAAGCCTATCCAACCAAAACAAAAGAGATAGAAGACTTAGGTTACAAGTCTATGCTTGAAAGAGCTAGTAAAAACGAAATTACATGGGAAGATGTAAGGAAAGAATTTCCTGAAAAATCACAAGAGATAAACACACATAAGAAAATACTAACACCAGTAGAAAGAGACCCTGAATTTACAGAGGGAACCGGAGGATGGATAAGCAAAATTAAGTCTAAATTTAGTTCCAAACAAGCCGAAATGGGAGAGAAAGACTTAACTGTTGTAGATAATATTAAAAATGAGAATGATTTGCAAGAAATGATAATGGAAAGGGAAAAATACGAAAAAGCTGGAATAGACGTTGATGCTATCCTAGAATATTTTGGTAAAAAATAATATGCCATTAAGATTATTAGAAAGCACTAGAAATACTATAGATTCCACAATAGATGAGGTAGTTGACTTAGGATGGAGTGGAGATAATAACTTTCGTTCCTTGATGAAAGAAACTGCTGCCCACGAAGCTCACTATGGGAAACTTGATTCTGTCAATCCCATGCAAGTTGACGACATTACTTATGAAAACTTTGAACAAGAACCCAAAATACTACCAACATTTAAGGCTTTAGGCGCAAAGGTTGAGAAAGGAAAGCTAGACCGTAACGATTTAAAAACAAACATTATAGTTGGTGCAATGAAATATAGCTGGAATGATAAGATTCCAGATGGCCCTAGAGAGTTCAAAGCCTCACCCGATCAATCCACAAGAGCTGTGCAATGGAAAAAGTTTTATAATACTTTCGCCCCAAATACCAAAGGCACACCAGAGAAATTCCTAAAAAGTTTAGAACAATTTAATATGAGAGAGGAACCACAAACGTCTTTATTCGACAAAATATCAACTAGTGCCTTCGCAGATGATAGTACACCATTAAGATTGTTACAGAGTGATAGGAAAACTTCACAACAAATAATAGATGAAGGTGGAGCAGTGATTGAAGAATATAGTCCTAATATGTTTGCAAAGGCTTTTCAAAACTTTGAATCATTCAGAAGGAATTTAGGAAAAGATACAGACATTGTGGGTAGTTTGAAAGTAATGGGCAATGCACTTACATCTTTACCAACTGAGATAGGAGCTGCAATCCTGAAAGCACATCAAGGAGCTGAGGGAGCTAGTGTTACTGACAAAGGATGGATTCAAAGAACATTAACTAAAGCTAGTCAGAATCAAGATGAGTTTGTAAAGGAAGTGACAGAAAAGTACAAAGATACAAAGTTGTTGCCGGGTGTTCCTTTAAAAATAACCGATTTAGCAGAGCTACCTGGTAATATGGCATATTCCATTAGTTCTATGTTGGCTGGATTAGGTGCTGGAGTACCTGTAGCATTATTGCCAGTTCCGGGGGCTAGAGTTGCTGCTTGGGCAACTGGGACTGCCGCATCTGGTAAGATGGCTTATGAGATGTCAACTTATGAAATAATGCAATTATATTTAGAAATAAAAAATGAAGAAAAGTTAAAAAAGACTGGAGTGGGGTTAATTCCACAGGAAGAAAAAAATTTAAAAGAAGGATTTAACAAAGAGGCTACAAAATATGGATTATGGGAAGCTATACCGGAAGCGTTGAGCAATCTTGCTTTTGGTAAGCTACTCACAATTCCATTAAGAAAAATTGCTGGAAAATCAATAGCAAGTAAAATGGTTACAAAATTAGTGGGGATATATGGAGAAGAATTATTAACAGAAACAATAACAGAAAAAGGGCAAGCTCCAATAGCCTATAAGGCTGGAATAGGAGACAAAAAAGAACTAACTTGGACAGAATCTTTTAAGCGTATAGCACCGCAGACCTTTTTATTAACTACAATTATGACTGGTGCTGGTAGTACAGCAGTAGGAATAACAACTAAAGTAAAGGAGTCCTTAAAGAGGGAAGTTAAAAATGTTGATAATTACAAAGAAATGGAGAAAGATATTCCAAATCTAATAGAATCTATTGCTAAAGGTCTAAAATCAATTCCAAAAAGGAAAGCCCAGGTTATACAGCCATTTGGAGAATCTTTAGAAGAAGGTATAGAAATACCCACAGAACCCCCTAAAGTACCCTCAGAAGAGCCTCAGCCCCCAAAAAAGGCTATATCTGAACCCCTACTAGCAGAAGCAAAGAAGGTCGAAGAACCAACTGGAAAACCATTAAAAGTAGAAATTGGATTAGAGACAGGTGAGCTCGCTATCAAAGAAACAACAGACAAATTTGATAAAATGCGCAAACGCACTAAAACCTTAACCGAGACAAAGGCTGTTCAGGAAGAAGCCGTAACTGCAATAAATGAGTCTGGTTTAGAAGCCAATGATAAAGCAAAATTCATAAAAGCAATAAAAAATATCCAAACCATTCAGCAATTTAATAATCAATTTCCAAAGATACAGAATAAAATAGTAAGTTTATTAGAAGCAAGCGAAAAGAGAAAACTCTTAGAGACAGTAAAGAAAGACCTAAAGACAACTAAGCCAATTAAACGAGGCGCAACAAAAGTAGGAAAATACGACTATACCATCAACAAGATATTCAACAACATACGAGAGTTAAACAAGCTCACTCAAGAGAAAGCAAAAAGCTTATTAGATAAGTTTGGTGAACCAACTAGTGAAGTGGAAGAGATTACAAGACGCTTCTTAGGAATGAAGTCTTCCGGTATGGAAACAACATTACAAATGATAGAAGCTGTATCTGAGGATATTAAAACTTTAAAAGAGTTTGGACAAGCAGCAAAGAGTGAACAAGACTTTGAGAAAGCCGTAAACAGAAAAAGAGGAGTGGAAGAAGTTGTATCAGCTATGGAAAAGATAGGTGGTGACGCTAAAAACATAAAAACTAAAGCTATAAATGTATATAGAAAAGGATTTGCTAGTCCATACTCTATGCTAAATTCTATAGTAGGCAAAGAATTAGCAGAAAAGTACAATCCTGAACTTGCCGAGAACGCAAGAGATACAGAGATATTTTTTAAAACTAAGGAAACCGTAGAAGGTATAGCAAATATATTAGAGGTAGAATATCAAAATGTTAATGATATGCTTACTAGAATGGCTAACGATAAACAAGAGATAACCGACTTTGACGGATTAGTTACAGAGATAAGCAAGTTAGAAATTATAGATATTTATAACTCCATAAAGAACGAGAGCACCAAGCAAAGCTATTACGATACTTTCGGGAAAGAGCAGATAGATAGAATTGTCAGTCCTATGTCATTAAGCGAAAAAGAAATGGAAATGGCAGACTATATGCAGGAAGTAATACAATCTTACTACCCTGCCTTTAATGAGAGAAATATAGCACAAAAAGGAATGGATTTACCGAGAGTCGAGAATTACTGGCCTAGATCATCAGAACATATTGTAGATGTATCAGATGATATAAGAGTTCAGGGAGAAACATTCTCTGCACAAAAAGAAAGAGTCAGGGGAAGGGTTTTGTCTATACCCAAGAATGCTTGGCTCAAAATGCAGAGACACATATCCCAAGGCGAACACGCTAAGAACTTGAGTCCAGTTTATTCAGAACTAAAAAAACTATTTTCGGATAGAAAGGTAAAGAATCAAATTACAAGAAAGTTTGGTTTAGATGTTTACAACACCCTACAAGCACAAATAGATAATATATCTCTTAATCAACAAACCACTAAAATTGATGCAGTCACAGGACTGATAGGGAAAATGCTAAATAACTGGGTTACAGCCAAGGTAGCGTTAAGCCCTTCGGTGTTTGTTAAACAGCTAATATCTGTAGGAAACTACATGGAAAACATGAATAGTGGCGAATGGGTAAAGCATTTCTCACGAGGTATAAGCAATCCTAAACAAACCATGAAATATATGTTGAGAATAGCTCCATTTTTGGAGGCAAGATACAGGCGAGGATCTTCGGAGGCTATTGTAAGAGCCATGAATGAAGCCGAGAAGGTAGGGAAGTTAAAGAATAATTGGGCTAAGGCAATGACTTCTTTGGTTAGAATGGGTGATGTGGGAGCGATTATATACGGTGGTTATCCCATAATAAAGTCAGAGTTGGCAAAACATGGCAATCTTAAAAAAGCTGTAGCTAAGTTTGAATTGGCTACATTACAAGCACAGCAATCGGGACTAGCGTCAAGTCGTTCTCAATTTCAAAACAGCAAGAATCCTTTCGCAAGACTATTGTTAGCTTTTAAGAACACATCTAACCAGTATTTAAGAAAACAAGCTGATTCCATTATAAGCTATTCCAATGGTGATATATCAGCCAAGCAGTTAGCAAAGACTTTAGCAATATACAGCATAATACAACCTGCATTGTATGGTGGCTCCACTATAATTATGAGTAGTTTATTATATAATGGATTCGATGATGATGAAGAATGGGGTATAAAATTATTTACCTATATAGCAACTAATCCCTTCATGGCAATACCCCTTATAGACGATTTGGCTACTGCTGCAATAAGAAAGGCTACTGGCCAGAAGATATGGAAAGTCTTTGGTACTCCAATGTTTGATGATTTTGAGAACGCAGCTAGAAAACTGACCAAAAAAGATGTTTCAATATTTGATGTATTAGAATCAGTTGGAGTTATTGGAGAAGTCAGCATCGGAGCCCCGGTAAAGACCTATACTAGAATAATACAAAGACTGACCGGAACTGGCAAAAAGAAAAAGTCCTCCAATCTAAGACTATTAGGCGGAAGTAAGAAATCAACCAAATTAAGACTACTGCAATAATCTCAATTCTGATCTTGAGTGTTCGTGGTGGACAACCCAGGGCTTAAACAATAATACCACAAGATTTATAGCCACAAGTAATAACACAAGCCTTACCAACCTACTAAGAGAGAAAAAAGATACTATTTTTCTAATTCTATTCATGCCCCTATTTAACATATTTCTAAGCTTTTGTCAACGCACCCGCTAATTTATTTTTACCTGTTCAATAATTGAACACCAAAAGCCTTGATTTCATTACGATTTCAGGGCTATTTTTTTGTAAAAAAAAGTTGCAAAAGGCTTGCATTATGCCAAGAATATGTTATACTTTTCTCAGAACTTAAAAGGAGGCTTTAAAAATGATTACAAAAGAACAAAAAATGCTGAAAGAATTAATCGAAAAAACTAACCAAGAAACTGTAGCTGGTAAGTTAGGTATCTCACTCAGGACTCTTTTAAGATGGGTTGAAGGAGTCAATGAACCACCCTATGTCGCAAGAAAGTATATCTCTCAAGTTTATAATGGTCACAAAGCTCAGGAGGTAAAATGAACCACCAAGAACTAACCGACCTATGCACCAAGAGAGACGCCCTAAAAACCCTCATCCCTCTATGGCGTGGAGACACTGATGTATTAAAAAAAGCCCTAAAAGAAACAGAAGAGAAGATAAGTGAGGCGATAAAATGAGAAATTGTATCTTATGCCACAAACTAACAAACGGATCAATAGGGGTTGCAGGGCTTAGATGGACTATTATTTGCCAACCCTGTAAAGATAAAGAAGATAAAGCCCTAGCAGATAGACTCTCTTATGAAGGAAAGGTATTTGATAAATTATCGGAGGCAAAATGAGAGATAATGGTTTTCTAAAAGCAAGTCCATCAGGCAACTCCTTAATTGACGGCTTCAAAGAATCTAAATTAAACCTAACACCCTGTAGTGGCGATTCATACACCGAAGAACAGATTGATATAATAATGGAAAGGATAAGAGAAAGTAATATAAAGAAATAAAGGAGGTTTTATGGAAAAGGATTTAATAACTACATCACCAGCAGAATTAATTACCCAAGCTTTAGAAAAAGGATTAAAGCCAGAACAGCTAGATAAAATGCTAGACCTTCAGGAAAGATATGACGCAACCCAAGCAAGAAAAGCTTACAACAAAGCTATGTCAGCATTTAAAGTCAATGCACCAGAGATTGGAAAAGATAAACAGGTTAATTTCGGGCAAGGAAAAGCAAAATACACACACGCTTCCCTATATAACGTAACTACCAAGATTAATTCAGAGCTAAGCAAAAACGGACTATCAGCTTCTTGGACTACTAAACAAAACGGGCAAATCGAAGTCACTTGTAAGATCACGCACGAGCTTGGACACAGTGAACAAACAACATTGAAGGCTGACGCAGATTCAAGTGGATCTAAAAATTCTATCCAAGCTATAGGATCTACAATTACTTACCTAGAAAGATATACGCTCTTAGCTTTAACCGGACTTGCTACAAAAGATCAAGACGATGACGGGCAAGCAAGTGAGACAATAAAATACATCACAGAAGAACAACAAAATATTATTCAAGACAATCTCATAGCCAAGAACATCAAGGAAGATAGACTTTTAAAAGTAGTAAAAGCAGACAGCATAGGACATATACAATCAAAAGATTACCAAAGATCATTAACTCTAATAAAGGACGCACAATGATAGTATCAAAGCACGAACAAGGAACCCCAGAATGGCACGAAGAAAGATGCGGGATTCCAACATCATCAAACTTTGACAAGATAGTCACAACCAAAGGGGTACAATCTAAAACCAGAGACAAATATCTTTACAAGGTATCCGGAGAACTAATCACAGGCAAAGCAGAGGAAACTTACCAGAATGCAGTCATGCTTCGAGGAATAGAAATGGAAGAAGAGGCTAGAAACGCATACGAGCTTATTTCAGGCAATGATGTTACTCAGGTAGGTCTATGTACTGAAAATGGCTCAGGAGCCTCCCCCGATGGATTTGTAGGCTCTGACGGCCTATTAGAGATTAAGTGCCCATCTATAGCTGTTCATGTAATGTATTTAATCCAAAACAAAGCTCCAGTAGACTACTTTCAGCAAATGCAAGGGCAGATGATGGTAACTGGCAGAAAATGGGTAGACTTCTGTTCTTATTACCCCGGACTAAAGACATTAATCGTCAGAGTTGAGAGGGATGAGGCATTTATCTCTGCCTTAGAATTTGAATTAAACCTCTTTACAAAAGAGCTAGAAATAATAACCAAAAAAATAGGGGGATAGATGACCGACTACATCAAAACAGAGTTAGCGAAATACAATTTACCAGATGCAGAGATAGCCGAACTAAAGAATAAGTATCTTAAATTAAAAGTCAGAGACCTAGAAGACGTTGACAATTATATGGCTTGCAAATCAGCCTATAAAGAAGTCCAACAGATACGCATTGCTATAGAGAGTAAAAGAAAAGAGCTAAAATCATCAAGTCTTGATTTTGGGCGAAAGATAGATACTGAAGCTAAAAGATTGACAGCCGGAGTATCAGAGGTTGAAGATCATCTAATGGCACAACGCAAAGTAATTGAGGACGAGAAGAAAAGAATCCAAGAAGAAATGGAGACCAGAGCCAGAGAAGAACAGGAAAGGATTAAAAGAGAAGAAGAGGAAAGGCTTGAAAGAGTACGACAGGAGCAAGAGCAGAAAGGAATAGACCTTAAAGTTCAACAAGAAAAAATTGATGAAGCAAATAGAAAGATTGAAGAAGAAAAGGAAAAGCTAAGACTTGAGAGAGAAAAAGCAGAACAAGATAAGATTGATGCCGAGAACGCTAAAATCAAAGCCGAGCAAGATGAGAAAGACAGAATCGAAAGAGAGAAAAGACACGCCGAGGAAGTAGAGAAAGCAAAGGAAGAAGCCGCTGCACAAGCAATCAAAGATAAAGAGGAAGCCGACAGAAAGGCTAAAGAAGAAGAAATCGAGAATAAGAAACGAGCATCTGACAAAGAGAAGTTTTTAGACCTAGCATTAACGCTTAGAAACATTAGTTTCCCAGAAGTAAAGAGTCAAAAGTCAGAAGATACATTATTAAAAGTACATCAATTATTGTCAGAAGCAATGAGGTTATTAACAAAGAAATAATATGAACCCCTCGGTACGCCCATTAAAACAAAATCGCTTAGTTATAAGCGACAGAGTACAGAGAAGGGTTATCCGAAAGGACGGCTTAGGGAGTATCGGGGGGATTATAAAGGAGAGATATGTTAGACAAAGAATTATACGAATCAGCAAAAGCAGGTAAACAGCGAGCAGGACGGACTCATCTGCTTAATTATTTACAAGGTAAAAGATTGACTCGGCTTCAAGCTATGGATGCTCATTGTTACGATTGTGACGGGATGGGAGATTCAGGTGAATGTAACCTTATAAGCTGTGCTTTATGGCCGTATAGCAAATTCGGTAGGGCTTGGCTTAGAAAGAAAGGCTAGACTTCCACAGGATTGCTCTAAGAGCCTATATTTGAGCTTAAAAACGATTCTGTAAAAGGTCAAAGGAGGTATATGAACAAAACAAGACAATTAGCTGTATGGATGCTCAAGACCAGAGTTTTCAAAACAAGCGACATACTATCTTGGGGTGTTCAGAATTACAATAACAGAGCGATGAGAACAGCTAGAAGGCTTAGGGAATTAGGATTGCTTAGAAGAACATCCCTTCCGGGAAGAGAAGACGGGTACGAAACAAATATAGAGGAAATGGAAAATTATCTGAGGGTGACTTGATGGATTATATTCTAAGGGGTAAAGTTGAAGGCGGTAAGTTATGTTTTATCAATAGTGAAAAATACCACAAAATATTGAACTCCTTCACCGGTAAACCAATAGAAATAGTATTCCGTAGTATTAGAACACCGAGATCAGGTCAGCAAAACAAGGCGTACTGGAAAACAATAGTGGAATTACTTGCCAATGAGCTAGGCTATTCAAAAGACGACATACACTATGCCCTGAGAGATAAGTTTTTATCCACAAAGGAAGGACAGTTAAGCATTCCCCGGTCAACTACAGACCTAAGCACGACAGAATTTAATCAATTTATGGCAGACATAAGGCAATGGGCTGCTGAGTTTTTAAATATTAATATTCCCGAACCCGGAGAAGTAGAATGATAGAACAAGCAGTAAACTCAACAGTTCTATTCCTAATAGGAACCATCATTGGTATAGTGATCTTGGTTTCAGTAGCAATGTGGATAGATAAGTATATTTTAAAGAAAATAGCTTGACAGGATCCAAATTTCTGAGATAATTTTATTATGGTAGGTTATAGTGAAGTCTCAAAATCAATCAAACAATTTAACGGGAGAAGCAGAAAAAGTCCTTCGGGATTTTGCTATACCTACCAGTATGCTGTCTGCTCTCCCGTTTTTTTATTTTGATATTATGAAAAGGTTCACAGAAACAACAAAATGGAGCGACCCTTGGTATCGTAAATTGTCTATTAAACACAAGGCTTTATGGGGTTATCTTTGTGATAACTGTGATAATGCCGGAGTGTGGAAGATAGATTTTGAATTAGCATCCTTTCAAATAGGAGAAGAAGTGTCTAAGGAGGATATAGAAAACTTTAACGAGGATAAAGAAAGAGTTGTTATTTCTAAAGATGCTATCATTATTAAAGATTTTATAGCTTTCCAAATAGGTAATTTGGTAGGAGAAAACCTTACTAACCTACAGAAAAGTTGTCTTGCTTTGGTTAATGCTTATGCAAAGAAGGGTATAAAGCTTACGGGTAAGCTACGGGTAGCGAAGCCCATCCGTACAGGTATAGGTATAGGTAAAGGTAAAGGTAAAGATAAAGATAAAGGTATAAGTAAAGACAAGAAGAATCATATAGTATTTAAACAACCCTCTTTAGAAGAAATACGGGCTTACTGCAAAGAACACAACTACTCCTTAGATACGGAGAAATTTTTCAACCACTATGAAACCAGCAACTGGTATCGGGGCAAAACTAAGATACGGAACTGGAAGGCTTGTGTTCGGACTTGGGTGACAAGTGATAATCCATTAGCTAAAACAAGGAAGAAATATGTTTGAAACTCACCACCCACTAGATGTATGGAATAGACATTTTCCGGAAATACAAGAACGTTGGGGCAGGGGCAAAGAACTCTCTATAGACTCTCTCCCCATTATCAACAAGACTATCTGGGGATTGCATAAGAAGAAACTCATTACTATCGGAGGCAGACCCTCTCAGGGGAAATCAGCAATAGCCCTACAATTAGCTTGGGATTTTGTGAAGCAGAATAAAGAGGTTGTCTTATTCACCTTTGAAATGACCAAGGAAGATATAGTAGAAAGATTGTTCTGTATGGACCAACTAATAGATAATTTTGATATAACCACAGGGAGAATAGGGCAACTAATGGATAAAGGAGCATACAAGGATTCCTTAAACAACTTCACACTTAGGCTAAAAGATGTAAAGCTAGTTATCATCGAGACTATGGGTAAAACATTCAAAGAATTATTTGATATAGTAGAGACCTTTAAAAATGCAGATTGTGTCATTATAGACTATATACAGATGATTAAAGAAAAGACTACTACAAAAGCGGCGATAGACGAATATATAAAATCATTTAGAGAATATGCCATAAGAAGAAATCTTTGTGCAATCATTACCAGCCAGATTAACAGGTCAACTCATCTTAGTGGGAATGTAAAGATGCCGGAAATGCACGAACTTAAAGGAACAGGGGCATTAGAGGAACACTCCGATATGGTATGGCTTGTCCATTGGGAATATAAATATACTGGAGAAAACAAAAATGATTATAAACTCTGGGTGTGCAAAAATAGAAACGGCAGAACGATAATGAAGAAATGTACTTTTGAACCACAGTATTATAAACTAACCGAGGTAGATGATGAAGAGACAGATGATACTAGCTTATCAGGAACTAATCAGACTCGCAAAGACATTGATGATTGAAGATAAAGAAGAAGCTGTATTTTTTAAAGAGTTAAGAACCAACAATTTTTTTGACGAAAAGATAAGAAGTGAATGTAATAGAATATTAGAGTGCAACCAAGAAGAAATAGACGAACAAAATAAAGATATAAAGAGATACGAGGAATCCATTAAACAACTGAAAAAGGAGGTAGATATGGATAATAAATACGAAGCCGAAAAACAAAAACTAATAGACCTAAACTTATCACCGGAAGAATATGAGAAAGAAATCAAGAAACTAGCTGAGAGATTAAAGATATAATGATAACAGATTACAAGGAGGGGAGAGATGAGTAATATGAGTTATTGTATATTTGAAAATACATCAAAAGATTTAGATGATTGCCTAGATGCTATGTCTGGTCTAAAGTTTGACAGAGAAAAATTATCATCAGAACAAGAAAAAGAAGGTTATGACAAGCTTATAGAATTATGTGTAGATATAGCTTGTGATTTTGGTAATTGTGAAGAAAAGGATTAACCCCACTCAATCCATAGGAGGAAGGATGGAAATAAGTTTAATATCAACAGATGATTTGCTAAAGGAACTTGAAAAAAGGTTTGAACATTCTCTTTTTTATGGGTTGAAAGAAAAGCTTGCCAATGTTGGAGTTGATAATGCTGAAGGAACGTATAAATACCAAGGTAATGTTGATATTATTTTAGGATTAGCTGAGAGATTAAAGTTTATTGTTTTTAATCAAAACATTATGGAAACAGGAGATTGATGGGCAGTATCAAAGGACAAAAACATAATCCATACATTCAAGGTAGGTACGCTCACGTTAATAAAAATGATGTAGTGTTTACTCCTGATTGGCTTGCAAAAAAAATATGCTCTATGTTTGACATTAAAGGAAAAGTGCTAGAACCCTGTAAGGGGGAGGGAGTCTTTTTAAAATATTTGCCAGAAGATACTCTATGGTGTGAGATTGTAGATGGAATAAATTACTATGATTTCAATGAGAAGGTTGACTGGATAGTAACTAATCCTCCATATTCAGACTTTAATAGATTTTTAGAACACTCCTTTGATTTAGCGGACAATATAGCATTGCTGACCCCCGTAGCAAAGCTAATGAAGAGCTTAGGAACGTTAAGACAAATATTTAATTATGGTGGGATGGTGGAATGTCATTTCTTAGGAGCTTCAAAGTGTGGATTCCCTTTTGGATTTCCTTGTGGAATATGGTATCTGAAAAGAAATTATAAAGGAAAAACTTTATTCAAAGAACTAACCCCAATCAACCCATAGTAAGGAGGAGTAGATGAAACAAGACTTTGAAGATTTTATGATGGAGAAACACGCAGAACAATTTATTGGCGGTAAAGACGCTATGGTTGATGATTGTGAGAACTGGCTTTGTGATTTAGAGGTTGATGAATGGATAGAGTTCGGAGATTTGTTTGCTAAGGAACAAGTTAAGAAAGCAACCCCCCAACCCATAGTATGAGGAGAGTATGAAGAAGAAATCACCCCGTAAGAAACTAAAAGACAAATTAGAAAAAGTAGTCAAAGAGATTGTCAAAATAAGAGACAATAGAACCTGTCAGATGTGCGGTAAGAAAGATTTAACAGGAGCTAACTGCCACGTTTCCCACGTTATACCCAGATCACAGAGCCTTTTATTGATGTTCGACACCTTAAACCTTAAACAACTTTGTTTTCATTGTCATATAAATTTATGGCACAAGAACCCCATAGACTCAGCTAAATGGTTTTTAGACAAATTTCCCGAAAGATGGGCTTATCTAATAGAGAAAAGAAAAGCTAGCAAACCCGTTAAGGACTTCGAATTAGAAGAAATGTTAGAGAAAAGAAAAGAAGAACTAAAAACGCTACAAGATGATTAAATACCTAAAGATAACCTACAAAGACGGAGATAGCAGAACAAACCATAGAGCCAGTAACAAAAAAATAGGAGGTAAAGTATGTGTAAGTTTTTCTCAGCAATTTCGAATGGAGAAGGCGAGGTAAAATTCTTCAAACCAGAAGACATAGCCAGAGAAATGGCTAAAGGAAACCCTAAACGCTATGACTGGAACTCTCATACTTCTATTGCCAGTTACCATGGAATCAATGGAGCAGAAGAAGATAAGTGGAATAAGTGGGAGTATGATGTAGATAAAAAGAAACTTAGTGTAGATAGTCTTAATTCTACCAATGATGATAAAAGAGTAGCAAGGGTAGTAAGAGCTTTTTTAAAAGAGAGTGATTTGTTGTATTTAAGAAATATGTATGGTAATAACTCAGGCGACCGCAACTCAGGCGACTACAACTCAGGCTACCGCAACTCAGGCTACTACAACTCAGGCTACCGCAACTCAGGCGACCGCAACTCAGGCTACCGCAACTCAGGCTACCGCAACTCAGGCTACCGCAACTCAGGCGACTACAACTCAGGCGACCGCAACTCAGGCGACCGCAACTCAGGCGACTACAACTCAGGCTACCGCAACTCAGGCTACTACAACTCAGGCGACCGCAACTCAGGCTACTACAACTCAGGCGACTACAACTCAGGCTACTACAACTCAGGCGACTACAACTCAGGCTACTACAATAGCGGTACACTAATGGGTCACTTCTGCACAGAGAAAAAATACTTTCTATTTGATATTC
>Ga0208904_1001574_pt1 | contig 15433 bp, 10 predicted proteins | sample AntAceMetag02UKB_FD_184774 | JGI IMG/M metagenome (GOLD analysis project Ga0208904, IMG submission 184774) | Saline lake microbial communities from Ace Lake, Antarctica - Antarctic Ace Lake Metagenome 02UKB (SPAdes) (version 2) | ecosystem: Environmental > Aquatic > Non-marine Saline and...
CGGGCAGATTGTGGACCGAATCAATGAGATGGGGTTTCCGAATTTTTATGGTCCCCAACGCTTCGGAGCTCAGGGAAATACCGCGGAGATCGGTTTCGAAATTTTAAAAGGGGATGAGGCCTCCGTGCCGAAACAATGGCGGGTCAGAACACGGAAAAAATTTGCCTTGTCAGCGGCCCAATCATTTCTGTTCAATCGCTATCTGCTTTGGCGCATGATTGAAAAAGGGATCTCTTCTTTGATGCTGGGGGATGTTGTTTTCAAATATACCGGTGGAATCTTCCGGGTGGAAGATTTGGAGGTGGAACAAAAAAGATACCTGGCTCAGGAGATAGTCCCCGCGGGTCCGATATTCGGGAAGAAGACATACGCTGCATCTGATGAGGCACTTGCTTTTGAAGATGATATTCTGAAGCGGATGGGATTCGAGAGAGAGTTGTTTTCTGCCTTCGGCAAATTAATGTCGGGGAGTCGGCGGACGATTTTTTGTCGTCCGGAAGGGTTGCAGCACAAGGCATCAGGAAAAGATCTGCTTCTTGAGTTCACACTACCGTCGGGTAGTTATGCGACCGTTTTACTGGCGGAGTTCATGAATTCAAAAACAAAAGTATAATACTTACTCAGGGATGCTTTTTTGAAAACGGTAGACGTCGTTTCCATCCGCATCAAAATAGCAGAAAGTTGCTGACCGGTTGGTCATATGGGCCCAGATATAGCCGAAACACTCATTGTAATAAAGGGTGTCTTTCAGTCTGGTTTTTTTAGATCCTTCAATAGGCGATCCCCCTCCTCCCGCAACGATCTGGTCGAATCCTCTGGTTTGGACATGTTCAAGCACATGATTGTGTCCTGAAACGAAGAAATCGATACCACTCAATCCTACAATAAAGCGTTCCAATGAAAGCATACCACCGTGCCGGCCGCTGGAGATGGCCGGATGATGCCCCAGGACAAGGTGCCAGGGCCGGGGACTTTTTTTGAAAAGCTGCCACAGAGTCCTTACGGAGCAAGTCGTGTTGATGGCCTGGATGAAAACGGGACCTGCATTAAAATGATAGTTGGTTGCCGGTAGTATCCAGCGCTTGCTTTTTTGAGTATAGTCGATCTGGGCTTTCCAGTTTCCTTTAAGGTCGTGATTCCCTAGAATTACATAAAACGGCAGATCCAGGTGGTACATGGATTCAAATTTTTCATCCAGTTGGGGGTCATCAGTGGAGGTAATCCCCGTCTGAATGAAATTATCGCCTGCCATCAGAACAAAATCGCAGCCCTTTTCCAGGGCAGTGCGTTCTGAACTGGCTGAAACCCGCTTCTGATTGACGGTGCCGGACCCGGTATCCCCCAGGATCAGAAATTTAACCGAGTCTGCGTCGGGCACAATATCGAGCGGTTTTCCGTAATCGATCCCATAGGATTCACAGGCCTTCTCGTCCCACAGCTTTTTAATGGATTTTATCATCACAACGCCCTCGACTCCGATTCATTGATGTAACCCTTTTTTGCTTTATGGTCGCATCAATCTGAAACAGACCACTATTGTCTCGTCAATCCTCAATTGCCGTATCGGCTCCTCCGAAAAATGGGGACATGAGAAGCGAAACTTGCAGTTTCGAGAGTTGACATGACATTAATTATTTTTGTATTCCCCGTTGGACAGATCGATCGTGATTCGATTGTCTGCTGGCGGCAGGTCGGTATACCATCCTTCGATCAGTTCTCCCTGAATGCTGAGTACAATCCTTCCCCAGAGGCCCAGCCCGGTTTTATCAACGGGTGTTTCCGGCTTGATTTCGTCCCCCCGGAGATGGGCGGAATATGCTTTTGCCACCTGTGGATTAATGAGTCGCCTGTCTTTTTCAGAAACCATGAACTTTTTCAAGGCCACATCAGCCAACTTGAGGGTTCCATCATACACGTATTGATCACTGTAGGCTTTGAAATTGTCTTTATATGAGGGAATAGAATCGATATATTGACTTTGAATAATCGCTTTCTGATCAAATGTGAGTTCCACAACACGGTAAGGACAAGGACTTGTAACCAGAGAACCGGTTTCAATATCATAGATTGTTTTCCCTGTGTGACTGAATTTTTTAAGCGTGATGTCCTGTGCATGAAAATGACCGCTGAACACAAGTTTAACATCATAGGTTGCCAGCAGTTCAGCTACCTTTTCATGGTCATCCACCAGATACTGAGAGTAAAAATCCTCGTTGGCCGGGTAGTGTTCGAGGATACCGTGGTGAATGGCGACGATGACCGCTTTCTTCTCGCGTTTAGCACGAATCAGAATAGCTTCGATCCACTGCAGGGTCTGTTCGCTGAACGCTGCGCCGGTTATCGGATGCTGACCCGGTTTATTTTCTTTCCATTGTGTGCCGTCCAAAGCCAGGAGCCAGAGTCCGGGCACCGGTTCAGCCAGATAACTGAGCGTTTCGGGATCTCTATCAAGGGAGGCTGCATAGCCGTACTCCTCATAAATTTCGGCGAACTCATTGGCAGTGACAGTTTCGACAACCCGGGTCTGGTCACCCTCAAAAGCGATGGACTCGCCGTTCTGGACGTCGTGATTACCAGGAATGACAAAGACGGCCTTGCCTGATTTGACAATTTTAGCCAGATTTTCAGCAACAACCAGATGATTGCGTTTTTCGCCATCTTTGGTCAGGTCGCCGGGGATCAGGACAAAGTCGGCTGGTTGTTTGCCAATCTCTGCAATCATTTGGGTCATCAATTCGCTGCTCTCTACCAGTAGCTTGCGGTCCCTATCCAGATACGCCTGAAAAGCGGTGCCGCTGGTTCCCAGTTCGGAGTCAAAATAGTGGGGATCCGAAAAGACAATGAATCTGGCTTCCGGGTATGTGGTCGGTGTATTCATTAATGTCAGAACCTCGGGAGAGGTTTGATAAAGCCGCTGGGGCGCGACGCAGGACGTCAGCAGTCCTGTGAGAAATAGTATGACGGTCAGGTTGAAAAAACGCAGCATGATCCCTCCAATGATTTTAATGTAATGTGTCTCTCAGTACCCGTCCGGGCATGGGATTCTTTTGGGGCTAGTCCTCCATCTTTTTCTATTTCACCCGCTATGGCAACGGATTTTTTGTGATAACCGGGTTTATGTAGATTCGAAAAGCATCGGGTTAACAATTGACAATACTCTGATCCTCCAATAGATTGAGGGCCTTGAGCATCGATATAAGGGTGTGTTGGACAAAGGAAGCCGCATCATAGCCGCTCGAATCCAAAGCACTATTTAAACTCTGTTGATTTATTTATCAACAGAGCTAGCATGGTAAATGGTTGCTTTCCAGGCTTTATTCATTGCATGGATAAATGAAAATAGATTTATTGGTTGCAGAATTCTATCAGCTTGATAACATCAGACGTAAGTCCTCTTGTTTTTTCTTCATCTGACAGTCAAAACTAAAACAGCTTCAATGTCTAATTCAGGGATCCCCTATGGCAAAAGCAATGAAAAACTCGATCTGGGACGAACGTTATGATACTGATGAATACGTCTATGGCATACACCCAAATAAGTTTTTGGTGAGCATCGCAGACAAAATTCCGGTTGGGAAAACACTCTGCCTTGGCGAAGGTGAAGGTCGCAACGCGGTCTATCTGGCAACCCTTGGTCATGATGTGATGGCTGTGGATTCTTCAGCTGTGGGTTTGAAAAAGGCAAAAAGGCTTGCGCAACAAAAAGGGGTTGAAATTCAAACTTCTGTCACAAATCTGGCAGATCTGGAAATTCAGCCGAACAGCTGGGACGCTATTATCTCCATTTTTTGTCACCTACCCGAAGACATGAGAAAAGAGTTACATCAAAAAGTGATTATGGGTTTGATATCCGGTGGTATGTTCGTGATGGAATCTTTTACGCCGGATCAACTTAAACTCAAAACCGGCGGTCCACTTTCGAAGGAACTGCTGGTTAATTTATCCGATTTAACCGATGAACTGGAAGGTCTCGAATCTGAGCATACCGCTGAATTGGAAAGAGATGTGCTTGAAGGGAAATTTCACACCGGCCGGGGCGCTGTCGTGCAGGTCATCGCTTACAAGCCTTAATAATGTTTTTAAATCTGAAATCTTTGTTAACGAGAATATGAATAATCAGCAGTGTTATGTGATTGGTGTGGCGGGGGGCTCCGGTTCGGGTAAAACAACCGTTATCAACAAACTGATCGAAAATATTGGTTCCCAGAATATTGTCGTTATCCAGCATGATTGGTATTACAAACATAATCCCCATTTATCCTTTGATGAACGAGCACTGCTAAATTATGACCATCCCGACTCCCTTGAGACCGACCTGATGGTTGCCCACACATCAGAACTGATTCAGGGACGACCCGTGACCGCGCCACTCTACGACTACAGCAACCACCTGCGCAAAGATAAAACACAGCTGGTGCAGCCTCGGCAAATTATCATTATTGATGGAATACTCATCTTCAGAGAGTCATTATTGCGGGATTTGATGGATCTGAAGATATTTGTGGACGCCGATTCGGACCACCGGTTTATTCGTCGTATGGAGCGTGACATCAAGGAAAGGGGCAGATCAAGAGACTCAGTCGTCAGGCAATACCTTGATTTTGTGAAGCCGATGCACGATCTCTTTGTCGAAAACAGCAAGCATTACGCGGATATCATTATTCCCCATGGTGGTAAAAATCCAGTCGCCATCAATCTGCTGATTGCCAAAATTGATTCTGTTCTGGCAAGCAATCCGATACTGGATAATTCAATGCCCTCTGCCGGTTAATACCCTGCCTGCCTCTTAATCCCCCCTCTCTTTCTGCATGGTCATCTGATAAATCCTGGAAACTCTTCTGGATCAAGAATGGTGGCAACTATTTACTTTGATGTTGAACCGCTACTAATGATTAATCCGAAACAACAAATGTTTTCCTCAGGCTCGTATGGTCTGTATCAGGGAAAACAGATTAATTCATTGGACGTTTTTCGAAATATTTAAAAAAATAGATGGATAATTAACCCCTAATTCGTTGTTTCTTCCCATGTCTCAGTTTACAGAACTATAGTTGGATTTGAATAATCAACTTCCATTAACGGTTTGCCACCGACTTCTCATCGTTTTACATAACCCAGGTAACAGAACTCTGTGCCACAAAAGGGATTTCGGCCTGAGGAGCATAGGCCCAAACAGTGAAGTTTGATTGAATAATCAGGAATCGATATGTCGAAAAAATCAGATCTAGATGTTGCTTTCCATCCCAAATCTATTGCTGTGGTTGGTGTCCCCAGCAAGCAGGACGAAAAGAGCTGGGCCGGTATGTATGACAATTTATTAAGTTTCGGGTATGGTGGACGGCTTTATCCCATTAATCCCAAAGTCTCTGAAATTAGTGGCGTAAAAGCCTATCCCAATCTTACCTCTCTGCCTGAACCAGTTGACCTGGTTATACTTTCTATTCCGGCAAAGTACGTCCCGGATACACTCAGGGAGTGTGCAGCCACAGGTAACAAAAACGTGCATATTTTCACCTCCGGCTTCAAAGAAACCGGAGAACCGGATGGGATTATGCTGCAAAAGGAGATCGAAACGATCGCCGAGGAAAATCAGCTCCGCATCATTGGCCCCAATTGTATGGGGTTGTACGTTCCTAAGTCCAAAATCGTCAGCTGGCCCATGCCGCCTGTGGAGAGTGGACGGATCGCTTTTCTAAGTCAAAGTGGTGGCCACGCCCAGGATTTTACCAACTACGGAGCCAAGCTCGGCCTGCGCTACAGTAAGGTAGTCAGTTATGGGAATGCCTTGACGCTGGATGCTGGAGATTTTCTGGAGTACCTGGCTGAGGATCTGGACACCGATATTATCGCGATGTATCTGGAGGGTATCTCGGATGGACGAAGACTTTTGAGAATCGTAAAAGAGGTCAACCAACTCAAACCGGTGGTCATACTAAAAGCCGGCTTAACCGAATCGGGAACCCGGGCTGTTGCGACCCATACGGGATCAATGGCTGGCGAAAACCATATCTGGGATGCATTTTTCAAACAAAGCGGCGCTATTCAGGTACATACCCTTCAAGAGATGGCTCAGACCGTCCTGGCACTACAGAATTTGAAAAACGTCCAGGGAACCAGAGTGGCGGTGCTAGGCGTGGGCGGTGGAATCGGCGTTGAAGCGGCTGATGCTTGTAGCCGGGCTGGCTTGACACTACCCGATCTGATTCCTTCAACTCAGCAAAAGCTGCGAGAGTTTGTCGCTCCGGCAGGGAATATGATCAAGAATCCGATTGATGCAATGATCGTTCTACTTAGTTTCAGGTTGTTGAGTAAAACTCTGGATATCATCAGCTCGGAACCCTACTTCGACATGATAATCATCACGCTTCACGTGGATTGGCTATACGATCTGGATCAGGGGCCTCATATCCAGAAATTGGCAAGTTATCTGGCTACATCTGCCCGAAAACATTTGAACGGTAAGCCATTAGCGATCTGTTGGAGATCTTCGAGATTGGATCCAAGAATCGAAGAGCAAGGACTGCTCTTCGAAGAAACGTTGCTGGAAGCCGGCCTGCCGGTATACCGCGAACTGCCTCAAACCGCCAACGCACTGGCCAGAATTTCGGAATATCAGCAGTGGAAAAAACAACTCTACAACTAGTAAACCAGTCCCACTTCTATCAGGGCCTTTCATCCTGTTCCCCAAATGCCACTCTTCTTGAAGGTCCGCTGGGTGGCAGCCGTATGCCCAGGCCCGTATTGAAATACCTGCTAGAAAACAAGGCTTTGAAAGTGCGATACGCCGATTCTGGCTCAGCAAAATGCAGTAACGGTACTGTGGTTTGCAGAAGTTCAATTATATTAGTTTCATCTAAATGTTGTTTAACCGAAGCAATCAAATCTGACAACAGATAACACTCGTAAAACCATCTATCTGGAAGATCCGGATTATCCAGTGAGGCTTAAGAAGCGCCCTTCCAGAAGGTCTGCAGTGTATCCACCAGCTGGGAACCATTACTGAGAGTTTGGATTTCGGGCCATCCGGCAGGGTAGAGCTTGCGGTATAGATTTGTCCCAAAACGGTCGTCAATCAAGAGCAGGGCACCACGGTCCGTCGGGGTGCGAATAAGCCGTCCGGCAGCCTGCAACACCCGGTTCATGCCAGGGTATGTATATGCATAGTGAAACCCACTCCCTGATTGAGATTCAAAATACTGGCGAATCAGGTCTCTTTCCCGATTGACCTGTGGCAGCCCCACGCCGATAATGGCAACGCCGATCAGTTGTTCTCCGGGAAGGTTAATGCTCTCTCCAAAAATCCCACCACTGACGACAAAACTAACGAGGCTTTTCTCCCTGTCAGCTGTGAATTTCTCCAGAAAAAGATCCCGAGCCGGTTCGGTCATATATCGATCCTGCTTAAACAGATCCCGACCGTTGGAAATAGCCTCAAACCGCTGGTAAACCTCATCCAGGTAGCTGAAGGATGGGAAATAGATGAGATAGTTCCCTTTTTTCTGTTTCACAAAGATTGACAGACAATGTGCTATCGAATCATAGGAGAGATGACGATCCCGGTATTTGGTTGAGATGCTGTCGATCAGGTTGACGCTGAGATTTTCAGGGGAAAAAGGAGACTCGATCTGAAAGGCCTGATCCACACCCTCAATACCGCCGAAGAGATTGAAAAAATACTTTTCTGGCATCAGAGTGGCGGAAAAAAATATCGTGGAGCGACCCTTGCCCGTTGCTTTGACGATCATCTGCGATGGATCCAGGCACAGCAGTTTTATCTGAACATTGCTGCCTTTCTGTTCGAAGGTGCAGATAAAAGCCTCTGATTGTCCTGCCAGGCGGAAGATCTTGATGAAAAACATGGAACGATAGTAAAGGTCTGAGAGTTTATCCCGGTATGGTTTATCCAGGCTGCCAGAAAGGATCGCCTCTGTTGGACCGAGAAAATCTTCGAGCAGGTCAATGAATTTTGGGGGAACTTCCGGTTCCGAGACAAATTTAGCTTCCTCCAACCGCCTTTCTTTTCGGGCTTCCAGCAGGTAGTTGTTCAGGGCCTTTAAAGCATCAGCTAGGTCTCTGTCCGTTTCTATATTCACTACTCGTTTCAGATCCAGAAACTCTTTTTTCTCCAGTGTGGCGGAAAACATCTCCCGGGAGCGTTCTACTAGATTATGGGCTTCATCAATCAAAAAGACGTAATCCTTACCTGCCGTTTTAAAGAAACGGGTGAGGTAGACCCTGGGATCGAACAGGTAGTTATAATCACAGATGATACAATCACACAGCAAGGACAGATCCAGTGCGAATTCAAAAGGGCAGATGGCGTGTTTTTCTGCATATTCGACAATACGTCCCCGAATGAACTGATCATGTGTGAAAATGTCCCGCACGGCATCGTTCAGCCGCTCATAATAACCGGCGATATACCGGCAATATTCAGGTTCACAGTGGGTCTCTGCCATAAAGCAGACCTTCTCTTTGGCAGTCAGCGTAATGGACTTGAATCTGAGCCCCTGCTGTTTTAATTGTGCCAGGGCTGTCTCAGCGGCATCCCGAGTAGTCGTGCGGGCAGTGAGATAAAAAATCTGACTGCCGTTGCCGGTTTCGGCAGCTTTAACTGCCGGAAAGAGGGTCGCCAGCGTTTTCCCAAGACCGGTTGGTGCCTGGACAAAGAGGTTATATCGGCTCTCAATTGCTTGTGTGACTTCGTCGATCAGTACTTCCTGACCCTTTCGAAATTCCGGAAAGGGAAAGGTCAACTCCCGAATACTGCTGTCGCGGGTCGGTAACCAATGGTAATACTCCCTTGTTCGTTCCAGAAACTGTTCTGTCAGCAGTGTGAAGGATGCCGACAATTCAGTAAACGGGCACTGGCGTTCGAAAGTCCTGCTCTCTTCGCTCTCCACATGGAAATAGGTGAGATGAATCAGTACATTTTCCAGTTGGTTCTGTTCGGCATAGATGTAGGCATAGACCAGCGCCTGTGTGAAATGGGGGCTATCAGGCGCTGACTGGAGATCTCCAAGGGGTTTATAGGTGGACTTAATCTCCTCGATGACAGTGGTTTTTTCTTTCTGGAATACCCCGTCAATCCGACCATGAATTTCAAGTGAGATATCCGCATCTTTTACAGTCATGCATACAGGGACTTCTCTTTGATACCCCTCGGCCCTGGAATCCTGAACCTGCTTGTGAACTGTGATTCCCTCCTGAGCGCGGCTCGGGCTTAAAAACCCTGTTCTGATGTCCCCCCTGTTCAACACAGATTGCACCAGGTCTCTGACGGATATTTTTATTACAGGTTTTCTCACCGGGGCATTTCAGGATAGGATTGGGGAACACACGGGCCTTTGATTATGCGTGTCTGTCTGATAAAAGACCATCGCATAATCACCGGCTATCGTCAATGAGGGGAGTTAAGGTTGCTGGCTCTGGCTCTTATGTGTCAGATAACAAAGTGCGGGCAGCAGCAACAGGTCTGCCAGCAGCGCTGAGATAAAGGCCACAGCTGTCAGATATCCAAAACGCGCCATGCCCATATGGGTTGAGACGATCAGAGTCAGAAACCCGAGTACCAGGATGATGGTTGAAAATGTGATTGCCTGTCCCACTTCTTTGATACTGAGGATGATGGCATCTGTGATGTTCCCGGATTCGCTCAGTTCTACTCTGAAATGAGAAATAAAGTGGATGGTGTCATCCACAGCAATCCCGATGACAATGGGTGCAATTATCAGTGTATCGCCGTCCAGGGGAATACCAAAAAGTCCCATGGTACCGAAGGTCATCAAGACGGGGAAAATATTGGGGACCAGGGCAACCAGGCCCAATTTCAGAGAACCAAAGACAAACAACAGCAAAACTGAGATGACGATCAGTGCCAATCCGAAACTCTGGATCTGGGACCAGCTAATGTAGTCGATCATCTGCATCATCAGCGCTAGCCCACCGGTGATTTGGATCTCCATGCCCGGGAAGTCAGCTTGTAGTGGATCAAATAGTTCTGAAATCTTCTCATGCACCTCTTTCAGAAAATCCAGATAGGCGATGGAACCGTAGTTATACAGGCGTACCGCAATTCTGCCTTCGCGATAATCATCCGTGACCAGCTGCTGGCGGTCATCTGGATTGGCGGAATCGAAAAGAAAGAGAGTCTGTTCCAGGCTGGGTCGATCTTGGGGAATAATGTACATCTCCGGCCTGTTTTCGTTGAGTACCTGATAGGAGTTTTTGACGACATTGACCAGTGAATCGGTTTTGACCACGAAATGAGCCTGCTCATTTTCTAAGTATTTCTGCAGTTTTTCCATGGCATTCAACACCTGCGGCTCTTTCAGGGCGTCCATTTTGCTAAATCCCATATGAATCTCCATACTCTGCGTGCCTCCCATCACCTTATCAATCAGCAGCACAGCTGTGGGATAGGGGTGCCCCTTTCTAATAATCTCCACCATATTGGAATCCACCTTGACCTGGATGAAGCCGAAAACGGCCACTCCACAGATGATCAGAAAAATGAGTACGATTTGCCGGGGATATTTCAGTGAAAGGGGTGCCAGCCAGTCCAGGTATCGTTGAACCCAGCCATTTTTTGGAGGTGCGTCAACCAGCTTTGCGGCCTGTTTTTTAGAAATCGGATGCCAGATGTCCAGCATTAAAGGCAGTATGAAAACTGTCAAGGCAAAGGCTGTCATCACACCAATCGCTGCGGAAATGCCGAAAATCGCTATCGGAGGAATCGGCACGAATATCATGGCCAATAGGCCCAGAGAGGTTGTGATGCTTGTCAGCAGGCAGGCAAAGCCCGATTTTCTGTAGACTGCCCGCAGGGCAGCCTGATGATCCAGCTCTCTCTTGCGAAAGAAGATATAGCCGGAGAAAATATGGACCGCGTCAGCGACACCCACCACCAGAATCAACATGGTTAAAAGGCTGAACATCATACTCATGGTCGCGTTCAACCACCCCATGAACCCAAGGGTTAAAACCGTTGTCAGAATGACAATGCTGATGGGCCAGATCACCGCGCTCCAGGATCGAAAGAGGACCAGCAGAATCAGAAATATCAGCAGGAGTGTCGCCATGAAGATATAGGACATCTCAACATTGAGGATTTCATCAAAGATCTGCATCAGAACCGGATTCCCAACAGGATACAGTTCCAGTTCGTCAGCAAATTCCGAGGCATTTACGATTTTCAGCAATTCCGTTGTAAATTTTGAATATTCCGCCATCTCTGTATTTTTAAAACGGGGCGGAATTCGTTCTGAGAGCCGGGTATCTGCATCGTCGGAAGATTCCTCTAATTGATCGAATCCGTTTGTCTCATCATCCGTGTCAGCTTCCGAATCATCGTCGATTGGAATTGCACCAAAATTGGTGCGGATGTAGATCCCACCATATTGAGAGTCTTTGGAGAGGTAAAATAGCGGATAGTCTTTATGGGTCAGTGCTTGTTTGCGGAGGAGTTCTCTGGCGGCTTCGTCTGTGGGAATATTGTCACCAACAAAATCCCTGGAGATCAGGGTGTCATCCTGGACATCCATGTAGCTTACGTTGATCAGGGTTTTTATCTCCAGTATATGCTCGAGGATGTTCTCTTCTCCGTCACTTGTTTCTATTGTGGCGTTGAGCAGATCTTCTTGAATTTTTTTAACGGCACGCAGGGATTTTTCCGAGAAAACATCTCCATCTTTGGCCCGATAGACAATGTAAACTGAGTCATCTCCGCCAAAACTATCCCTAAACAGGTTGAAGGCGATTGCCACCGGATCGCTCTTCCTGAACCAGGACTCCATTGACATATCGAACACCAGGCGCTGGAGGCCGGCACTCATCAGGATCAGGATCAGCAAAAATCCGATCCAGATTTTCCAGCGGTTTTGCCGTGTGCGGTCCGGTAACATCTCAAAAAACTGGTTAATGTTTAGAAATAGTTTCTCCATGTTTTTGTCCTTTGATTGTCCATTCCGGAGACTGGCGTCCTATTCCGGAACGTTTCCATTTAACGGCTTATAAACTGCTTAACGAACATCGTGTTGAAGATAAAATCAGAAAGTATAGTTATCGGCCAGTGGTAGCGTAAAATGTATGATTGTTCCTTTTTCCACTTTTGACTCTGCCCAGATTTCACCGCGATGGTCGGAGATAATCTGTTTGCTGATGGAAAGCCCGAGACCCGTACCACCTGACCCATCCTTGGTTTTCGAGCTTTGGGAAAATTTATCAAAAATCAGATCAAGTTCCGTTTCCGGAATGCCGACGCCTTTGTCGATCACCATTATTTCAAGTCCAGGGATGTTGGGCATGGATTTTTGCAAGGAGTTCTGTCCGAATCGTACAGATATTATCTCTTTTTCCGGTGAATACTTAATGGCGTTCGACATCAGATTACGCACTACTTGACCAATTTTTAGAGGATCACAAAGGCTAGTGGTTTCAAAAGCGGGATCTTCAATTCTCATTGTGATCTGCTTTTCTGACAACGCCACATTGAAGTCGGTTGCGGCTTCTTTGATCAGGAGAGATAAATCGGTAACCTTCATCTGGTAGTCCGTCTTACCTGCTTCAAGCTTGGACAGATCCAACAGATCGTTCAGGAGAAACATCAGGCGTTCACCGGTTTTTCTGATCTGGCTGAAGTAGTGCACCAATTTCTCCAGAGGGACGTTTCCGGTTTTTGTGATGCCAAATTTCGAGTAATTTAATATGTGATGCATCGGGGTGCGGAGTTCATGGGAAATATTAGCCAGGAACTCGCTCTTTGCCTGATTGGCAGATTCGGCTTGTATCTTCGCTTCTTCAAGTTCATGGGTTCTCTGTTCAACCTTTTCTTCCAGATTTTCTTTGTGTTCCTGCAGGCTCGATTCGATACTCTTAAGCTTTGAAACATCCGTCAGGATGACAATCAAACCCTCCGACGAACTATCTGAGGTCAGGGGGCCTGTGGATGCAAGCATGTGGATTTGTTCCCCGTTTTTTTTCGTGAGTAAGACTTCCTGGGACCCGGGACGATGGACAACCCCGGATTGGGAATCCTGCTCGATCTTTTCCCGGTTTTCGGTATTCAGAAATGGAAGAGCAGGTTTGTGCAGCAGTTCTTCTTCTGTGAATCCAAAAATATGAACTATTGCCGGATTGACAAAGGTTATTTTGAAGTCCTGATCTAGAATGATGACACCTTCATTCATCTGGGTTACCAGCATTCTGTAGTTCTCCTCACTCTCATGCAGCGCTTTTTGTGCTTCCATCCTCTCAGAGACTTCACTCTGCAGTAGTTCGTTCGATTGGGCAAGCTCTTTCACGTTCTGTTTAAAGCTGTCAGCCAGAGCCTGCTCTTGGACTAAAGTGCCGTGCAGTCCCTTAAAAACAAAGCTGGTAGAAAGGATTGTAATTAGGTTCAGGAGCAAAAAATTCAGAACCAGGGCTGTCCATTCATAGATTGGCTGAGATGTCGGGATGGCGAATGGCCACAGTTTTATGTCTAATATTTCAAGGTATATGATAACCCCGATACCGATTAAGGTCAGTAAATTCAGGCCCAGCACAATAAAGGAACTGCGCATGTCCATCAGGAGCACGGTGATGACAGGGGCCATAAACAGCCAGATCACACCGGGACTAAAAGGACCAAGGACCAGGGAGAGGACTATTCCCAAGCTTAAAAATATGAAAATACAAAAAATCGCACGAATTCGATAAGGCAGGGATCGAAAAAGCAGGGTGACGATTCCCAGAATGTACACAAAAATATCAAGGATAGCGATTCCCCAGAAACCGGACTGGAGTGAAAACCACACATTAGGAATCAGTACAAAAAAGCCAATAATCACTACTGAAAATAAAATCAGCAACAATAGTCTCTCCTGCCAGTACTTGATACCGTCTGCGGGTGTCAGGTTCACCGGGGTTGTATATTTTTCAGCCAGCTGCTTAAAAAAGGTCAGCATGAGATTTGGGATCGGCTCCAAAACATTAGTGAGATTGTTTTGCGATACCGACGTGATTGGTTGTTAGCGACTTAATTTTAGTTCCATGTGTGTATTTAGTTATTATTTTAGATATAAAACATCCGGTACATTACAGCAAGTCCCATTTCCATAGATACAAGGAAGACATTGACGGATGCGGTCCGGTTCTGCTAATCGTGTCTCACCGTCTCCTGTCATTCTCTATTCTGCTTTAGTATGGGAAATCAGGTTTTGTAGAATCTAATATTCAGGATTTTGATTTAATGGAAAGATATTTGTGCGCGGTCTGCGGCTGGGTTTATGATGAAGTGACTGGATATCCTGAAGGGGGCATTCCGGCCGGGACTCGCTTTTCAGAACTTCCGGAAAGTTGGAACTGCCCCTTTTGTAATAATGACAAAGAGAAATTCAAGCTGATGGAAAACGAGTGACATCTTATCCCCGAGAAAAATGAAAAGTCACTCTGTTTTGGACGGTCAACGGAGATGTGCAGGCAGTTTTTTGACTGTTTCAGCAGTGAAAAGATATAAAAAGGTCGTCACCCCGAGAAAAGCGGCACAGAGGTAAAATGCGTCTTTGAATGCTTCCGCCCCCAATGAGGCTTGGGGATAAAGATACTGCATCACGCTGCCCAGCAGCTGCAAAAAGAAAGCGACCCCGATCATCGTGAAAAAGTTAACCCCTGTCATAGCAGTTCCTGCCCTTTCAATAGGCATGCGCTCCTTAATATGTGCCATCATCACCCCACCGGCACTGGACGCAAACCCGAAACTAAAAAAGAGGAACGCCAGCAGAACAAAACTGGTGCCTGGTTTCAGATTGGCCAGCACAACCAGAACACCGACCATACCGAGCAAGCCTGCGTTGATGAGAATCTTTCTGGATTTGAGAACAGCATCCGAGAGGTATCCGCTGATGGGGGCGCCTACAACCAGTCCGACATTCATCAGTAATATCAGGTTGCCGGTTGCGACTGGAGAGATTCCGATGCCTGTCATTAAATAAGGTCCGGCCCAGAGTGCTTGAACCGCCGCAAATATGCCATATCTGCAGAATGATCCGAAAGATATGATCCAATAATCTTTCAGGGCAAAGAGCGCTCGAATACCTGAAAGTGTCTCTTTGAGGCTCAGAGAAACAACCTCCGTGAGGTCGGGTTCTGAATCAGGCGGGCGATCCCTGACGATAAAATAGAAAAGCAGGGCAATGATTAGATTCAATCCGGCCAATATCAAAAAGGTTGTGCGCCAGCCAATCATTGAGACGATAACAACCAGAGGAGTGGTTGCCAGGATGTTGCCTAGTGTACCGAAAGAAAGCACCAGAGCAGACAGGGTCCCGAAACGCAGGGGGCCGAACCAGAGGGTGATCAGTTTTAACGTCCCCATTAGGTTACAGGCCATACCGATACCCATCAAGACCCTGCCAATAACCATCATGGAAAGAGATTCCCCATCGCGAAAATC
>Ga0208904_1001576_pt1 | contig 15424 bp, 23 predicted proteins | sample AntAceMetag02UKB_FD_184774 | JGI IMG/M metagenome (GOLD analysis project Ga0208904, IMG submission 184774) | Saline lake microbial communities from Ace Lake, Antarctica - Antarctic Ace Lake Metagenome 02UKB (SPAdes) (version 2) | ecosystem: Environmental > Aquatic > Non-marine Saline and...
AATAGATACGATGCTGACAAGGCTGATGATGACTATCGCGGCTATGACAGGCGAATGGTCAGATCGACCACCAGAAGGACCAAACAAGCGGCTCGGAAGGATGGTAAGCGAATTACGTGGGATCAAGCACGTGAAATCGCTATCGCTGCACTCGACGACACTCGCCTTAGTGATCCTGATGAGCTTACTATCATGATCAATGAAGATTTGATGGGTTAACCCCATGTGCGGTTGTGGCGGAATTGGCAGACGCGACGGGTCGGGCCCGTTGTCCGTTAAGGATGTGAGAGTTCGAGTCTCTCCCTCCGTACTTTAGAGATTATAATGCTTGAAGCCGTTTGGGACAAAATAGAAGAGCAGATTGGATATCCTTATACCATTGGTGGTGATGCTACTGCCACTTTCGGTAAGGAATTTGGCCATGAGTTTAAGATTGAGTTAATTCCTGTTGTTATCACCAATTTGTATGTTGGTGGTGATATACCAATAGATTACCCATGTAGCAAAGAGTTTTTGCCTTTTGATTTTAGTGATCCAAGTACCGACCCAGATGAGGCTATTAAAGCCATTTCTAAACATATCAGAAATTTGGTGGTCGAGATTTTGCACGGCAATCTTGATGCGAAGTAGGAATTAGTGATGCAATACCGAGCGATGAGATATGTTTCGTTCAAAAAAGAACTATGCTGCCGGAAGAAAAAATATCGACGCATCGGAAGCGGCGAAGTTAGAGCCAAAGAAAAAGAACTAGCCGACCGAGAAATCAAGGAAGCCAGATCTCCTGACGATCGGTGGTATTGGGATGATTTCGGAGATGCGGTGGAAGCTGAAGATTGGTTTTGGGCTCATACGGATGTGGAGAGGTCGTTAGAAGCGACGCCTTCAGGCGGCGGTGGTCTTTTTAGTTCGTAGGATTAAGATACGTATTTTAGTAATAAATTAATCCTAGGAATTCGAAATGTACACAGCCGCCGATGAAAAACGAAGAGATGCAAACGACCATCTGAAGAAAGCAGCAGACTTGCTTTCTGAAATGAGACATACTTGGGGGTGGGATGAATACACCCCAGATTTTCGCACTGCGGTTCAAGAAGCTATTGTAGAAATCGATAAGATTCGCGAAAAAGTGTAGATTTACGAGTGTGGCGGAATTGGCAGACGCGACTAGACTAATTCCCTAAATCCAATGAAGTATGGTGATATTGAAGCACCTATTTGGTGTAAAGCCCGATTGGATTTGAGGCCATGAACCTGGTTTATGGAGGTTCGAACCCTCCCATTCGTACTTGGAGAAAGTATGGAATGTCCCCACTGCGGTGCGGAATTAGAAGTTAGAGACTACTTTGGACGTCTCGCTACTCACCAGGATGGTGAAGTATTAGGTGATATCTATCAGTGCCCAATTGGTGCGGAAGAGGGCGATTGTGAGTCCGCGACTTTTCATGTGGCGGGTAGTTTTTACGCTTATCGTGATTCACCGGATTCTTTACATGATGGATATCCATGCTAAATAATGAAACTGATTTTATTGCCCAAGGTATGGACTCTTGCTGCTTTGTCTATGCAGTCGCCAATTTCCAAATCTGGAAAGGCAAAAAACTCCCGGATCTTGAACAAGCCAAGGAAATCGCTTGTTGTAATGGCGGGTCTACTATCAACGCACAAGGTGTGGTTGATTTCTTTAATGCGGGACTAGAAAAGACTGTTGATATTGAAGCCGTGTTTAAGCATGGTGGGATAATCAATATTCGTCATCCGATATGGAATGGGCATAGTTTTCTTGTCTTTCCAACTGCCCGCCATGGGGATGAGTTTACTCTTACGGCGGTCAATTCTTGGCTTGGGCCGGTGGTTGCTTGTGGTCTTGAAGGCCAAGAGTTAAAGCCATTTGTCTGTGAGCAGCTTGGATATTTCTGGGTTGCGACGGATGGTTTTGAAGTCGAAAAGCAGCCAGCAATACCAGTAATCGAAGACCCAACTGATTTTGAGTTATCATGAAAGCCAAAGAAGTTGAAGACCTAAAAGAGCCTGGTGATGTTCATTTTTATACCGACGAATTGCTATATTTTCTTTGTCCTAAATGTGGTGGACTTGGCGGTGTAAAGTTTGGTCCGCAGGGTTGGCAACTTATTTCACGGGAACCATTAACTATTGGTGGCTCGATACTCCATGATAAAACCAAATGCGGGTATCATGGGTTTATTCGGGATGGGGAGTGGGTTGACGCATGACGAGTGAAGAAAAGCCTTGGAGAGTCTACAAATTACTCGTTATTACAGAAGGATATGCGGATGAGCTTCGATGTATTCGCCATCGGTGGGAAGCAACAGATTCTTCATTTTGTACTGATACTACTGTCTTTTGGCTATTGGGAAGTGGTATTGAAGAACCGGGTGTTGAGTGTCTTATTGTCGAGTTCTCTATCTGCGACAACGATGATGAAGAAGTAGAATTTGAATATGATGGTGGAAGATATGCTGGTAAACTCAGGCAACCCGAAACAACATATACGCCAAGATTGGCTGGTATAACGGGTATAAAGGGTCAACGCCCAAGTGCCTATATAGAATTTATAGGTTCAATAGGTAATGCGTAATATTCGCAAATCTAGAGTATGACTTTCTCAGTATACTCGACAAAATTCTTGAATCGGGCCGAGTAGTTTTAATCTCCGGGTTAAGTAGATAATGCTTGGAGGACAATATTATGGCACTGAAATCACAAGAATCTTATCTTCACTTGATTACTGGCGGGTACGATAATAGCAAACGTCGCGAAGTTCGCAAGCTATTCGCCGTCGCTCCTGAATCTAAGGTAGAAGATGTGGCTGTCGAAAAAAATCTTGACCTTATTGTGGGTCTCCTTGAAGAATTTTACGCCATTGGCGTCAAGGAATTTAGTCTGCAGCAGGCCAAGAAGACGCTTGAGATATTTGGCATCATCTTCGATGAAAATGCGAAGAGGTTGGAAATTCTTCGTGGTATGTTGAACAGCCCACGAATGCGGCTACATGTCAACAAAGATATTTGGGCTGTTCCCGATGAGAAGCATATCGAGAACTTGCGGGTCCAATTCTGCGATTGTAGCGAAGAAGCGATTGCGAAAAGGTTTGCAGAAATCAAAGAGCTACAAAAAGGTTAATTCTTAAAGGGAGATATCTATGAGAGGGAAAATGTGTGTCTTAGCTGTAGTATTGTGCCTCTTTGCTAGTATTGCAAACGCACAGACGGAGCCGCCAGCGGTTCCGCAGGAAATCACTGCTTTGGATTTGACGGACGTTGGCAACGGCCAATATGTTCTGACTATTCAAGATGGTATGTTCACATTGGTGCCACTGGTACTCGCCCAGCCGAATGTGCCCATTCCGCCCGTTGTTCCGCCTGTGGTTCCGCCTGTTGTTCCGCCTGTTGTTCCGCCTGTGGTTCCGCCTGTGGTTCCGGATTTGAACGAAAGAGCGGAGAGCTTTAATGCGGCGGCGGAAACGGTTGTAGAGCCGAAAAAAGAAGAAACACAAGCCGTTCTTTCATCTTTGTATAATCAGATATCCCAAGCGGTCTTGGACAATGGCTTAGTTGATTATCAATTGATTGCGAGCCTTGTTAATACTGCGGAAAATCAAGTCTTGGAGAGACAAGATTCGGTTGAGGAATGGGACGCAGTTACCTCGCTGATGTCCGACGAACTAGCGAAAGTAGCATCGACGTCGGACATATCGGCAGTGAATTATGCAAGTTGTTTAACGGATGCTGCGGACGGGTTGGCGACTGGCGGCGAAAATCTCGACCCAATCTGGATCGAGCTTATTATCCAGATTGTTAAGGCAATTTTAGAAGCCTTGCTCAATCAACCGATGACATAAGGGAGCGGATATATGAATGCTGAATGTCGATTCGCGGATCTTATACCAAAACAGCGTATTGAGACGTTCGCGTTGGATGTAAACGCCAACAAGACCAACATTTGGGAAAACGCCTATGAAGGCGGATTCAGTGGGGTTTACCTCGACCGACATACCAACGAAGACGGTACGGTTGAAAGAGACACCAGCCCATTAGGCAATGCTGCGAACTGGTATCGCAATGAATTTGCGGATATTGTCGGCAAAGACAAATACAAATTCGAGATGGTTTTCGATTCGCTGACGGTTGAAAGTGATGTTGAGACCGGCTATATCGCCTCGGTTGATGCTTTTACCGCTTGGGCACGTGATAAACATCCAGATGTGCCAGATTGGCTATTCGGATTTTTGCAGAACAGCGGCAATTGCGTAGGGTCCGCTGGCGTCGAAATGATGCAAGGACTTATCGGTTCACGAGCTATGGACCCAGCATGTCGCGAGAAGATGCTTTATCTAATCGCGATGTGGGCGTACATGTTCCGGGGTTATTGTGGCGGTGGTTGGTATATGGGGGCTCATGCCGCCGTAACTGCTCAATATGGCTATGCTTTTGCACGGCAATACACCCGCGAAGAGCTTCCAAATACTGGTCCGTTGGACTATGATGATGAGCAAGATAGTGAAGACCTTACGGTTAGCACTTGGTGTACACGTCAACCGGACGATTTCATCAATCTTGTCGCCTCAAATGGGTGGTTCTTTGAAGAAGGTGCCATCACAGAGTATAGTGGTGGTCTTGATGCATTGAAGCAAGTTATCAGTACTAAGGGTCAGATCCACCATGGTAGTAATTACACTTCCGCTGGTGGTGTCGATAAGGTCCGGCGTATTGGTGGCCATGCTCAAACGATGTTTGGTGGTCGTTGGGATGATCTTACGCTCAAGTTCTACAATGACAAGGGTTATCGTTTTGACACGGATGACTTCCCTTGTGTGAATCATCAAACGTGGGGCGACTGGAGTGGTGCTTGTCCTGATGATCTTTGGTGTTATGGACATGATGATACTGGCAAGACTTATTCTTGGGCCGAAGCTCAAGCAATGCCCACTGCACAGCGTGAATCATTGACCCAGTTGTTTGGCCCGAAGCCACAGGGTGCTTGGGTTATGGGTTCCAAAAAACAATTGAAATATTTTAGCGATGGTTATGTGTACTTGCCGAAGATGAAGGGTATCCCGGATGATGGACCGACCCCACCACCCGCACCCACCGAGACGAAGATTGATGGGGAAATTGAGGGTGAAGTACTTGATGATGGTAGAGTTCGCCTAAATGGAACTTTGATCGCTGAGGGTGTGGAGCATATCCCCGTTTGGTCTGGTGAGTCTGGTTCCTTGAAATACAAGTTTGTGCCCAAGATATAGTTTGAGGCCCAGGAGCGGGGCCTTCGGGCTTGTACACACTTCCCGCTCTTGGTGCTAGCGAGTGATCCTTTCTCCATGAGGGATCACAAGTGGCGTGAGTGGCCGGGGCCTTTTGGGTTCCCGGCCATTTGCGTTTCGTAATAGGGGAATTATTTCTTTTTTGTTTCTTTGTATTAAAAAGTACGAGGGTGATTTTTGGGAGATGCTGGTCGGATGCCCGATGCCCGATGCCTGGTTATGAGAGATGTTTTATGTGCTGATAGTACTTTCTTGGACGATGGATATCGTTTGACGGCTTCTAAGCTATATGTGAGCCATATGTTGATACCGAGTATTTAATATTGGATATGGTGGTTTCAATAAAAATACTTCGGAGGATATCAAATGTTTCGCGATGGCCAGCAGGTTAACGTTTTTCTCGGAGAAGATCGACAACTTTATATTAATTCATCACCTGGGAAGACCCTATGCATTTTTGAGGGTAGAGTTTGGGTCAGAGAAAGAGCTAATAACACCCTTTCAATCACAGTTGTCCCGGACAAGTTTGACGGTGATCCTGTAAAGGCTCCACCAGGCTGGGAAATACAAGGACTTTATGATGACTAAATCTGATAGTAACACTGGTGCTTTTGCGATTTTTTTGCTAGTAGTTGTGGTAGTAATGTTTATTGGGGCGGTCATAGGAGTGATTGTTGCACCGTTATCATCTCCACTTCTTGAGTATTCGCCTCCACTTCTTGAGTATTCGCCTCCAATTATCGATTATAGTAATGATATTGAAATTCTTGCGTTTGCGGTCGAACGAGACTATGGATCTGTTGTCGTTGAAGAAATTGCATCCGTTTACGATGGGGATACCTTTAAAATCAATATCGCAGAATGGCCCGATATTGTTGGGGAAGAAATTGGAATACGGGTAAGTGGGATTGATACCCCCGAACGTGTAGGAACGAGTGATGATATTAAGATACTTGCTGAGGCAGCGCGGTTTGCCACGTCTACTCTACTAAACAACGCGGAAGTAGTTGAACTCCGAAACATTCAGCGTGGTAAATATTTCAGAATCATCGCCGATGTGTACGTAGATGGTGAACTACTCGCGGATGCCCTAATGGAACTGGGCTTGGCTAAACCTTATGACGGTGGGATTCGCCCACAATGGACACAAGAGGATTATGATGGCTACTTACAAACCGCAAACTAACGCTCGGGCGAATAACATCGCCACCGCTCTTGATGGTCGCCCTCAAATGTTGGGGTTCGACATCAACAACATTATCCTGATTATCCAGGAATTGTTGCCGATGATCATTGATTGCTTCGATCCGGATGACGGCCCGCAAGCGAATGAGTACGTTTTGAATCGGTATATTGCTGCAAACTGCGACGATAATTATCGCGGCTATGACAAGCGACTTGTCAAAGCGACCGCCCGCCGTGTGAAACAAGCTGCCCGACGAAATAAGCAGCGAGTCGCATGGGTCCAAGCTTACGAAATGGCCTTTGCCACGCTTGACGACATTCGCCAAGGCGATCAGCAACAAGCAAGCATTGCAATTTCTGAGAACCACACGTTGTGATTCTATTCCGTTCAAATGTATTTTAGACATTGGACGGATCGATGTGAATGGTTTGGGACAAACCGCGTTGCAAATTGAGCCCCCTTTGGAATCGGGATTCTGGAGGGGGCTCAATGTATAGGGTGAGATTATGGGGTGCACATTGGAATAGAGGATGTATTTAATATAGTATGAAAGATGCAAATGAACAAGCAGCTAAAGCAATGCAAGATGTTATGCCCAAGCCAATCTATAGTTGTGCTGATGAAAATTGTGCGACAGAACAAAGCTTTTCAGCTTCTGATATCTTTTGGTGCCCAGAACTAGAAGGTTGGTATTGTGATAACTGTATACATTACTCAGTTGAGGGACGAACAATTGGAATAAGCCTAGAAGCATACCAAAAAGAATCATGCTTAGCGATCGAGGGACGAATTATGAGTGAAGAAAAAGATTATGACTGGATGGATGAGGCCCTGGTGGCGGCTGAGCAATGTTGTGATGAGGCTGCTGTCGCAAAATGTATTGCGTTGTGGATGCAAACAGCGGCACAGAACCAAAGGAATACCGAGTATTATCGTAATATTGTTTATAATATCGGCGAATTGTTCGGAGATGAAGCGAAAACAGCAGACGACGGAACTGTGATGGAAGATGTTTTGGCGGCGAGAGTTTATGACCTTGTAAAGAATGCACTACGGTAAGCCACCATGAAAATGTTCTTAGATCACGCTGATCACGCCCAATATCTTTTTGATTGCGTAGCTGAAAAACCGACGCATGTTATGATAGCAAGCTACGGCATTTATGCCGGCATCAGCTACGCTGGACAAGATACTACGAAATGGGGCGATAAATACCAATTGGCTACAAGGGACCTCATGGAAATGATGAGACCCTTGCCAAGTGTGCGGTTTTTAATTGGTGTAGCAAATTATAGAAGTTGCAAGGGTAATATAGACACCTGTATTGATTGTGAAAAGCAATACTGCAGGTCTTTAATCCGCCTTGCACACCATGCTGAACTCTTCCCTGAATTTCAATGGCGGATTACAACCAATTTGCACTTGAAGACTTGTTTATTCTTTTACGAGTCGACTGTTAAGGGCATTTGTGGTGGTCGTAATTTTTCGGATTCAGATTGGATTGATTGCACTTTTGAACTTTCAATTCCTAATATCAAGAAATTGTATAAGCATACTAAGGAAGTGTGGGATCAGTCAAAACCCCTAAATGATGAGTCAATTGGTGAGATCTTCGAGGAACAGGAAATTTCGGAACGCGGTTTTAGAGCGACTGTGGCGGGGGTGGATGACGACGATGATTTCTAATATTTAAAACCTCGTCCAGCCCGGAGCCCCCAGGCGTTCCCCTAAGGTACGGTTTGGGGTTAACTTCGGGCTGGTTAAAAAGGATGAAAATGAAGCTAGCAATTGTTAAAATCCACATGATTGGGAGCCCAGTGCTTATCCTTGGGATATCTCAATATGGTCATGAGTGGGATGTATCGCAGCTTTTTACGGCGGAAGACTTTAAGGGTTTTGTTGAAGAAGAATACTTTGAAAAATTGGCAGCAAAGTATCATGGTACAGAGGTTAAATTTGATAGTGTTCCAGTACCAGTAAAAATCTTGCAAAGACAACATGATTTCAATCTCTCTGAAGCCGAATCAGTTAATATATCTGGAGAGCATTGGCCAGCACTGAGGGGTGAAATAGCAGATGATGGATGGGTGGAGTTCGATTTGGAGACATGGGGCAAATGAGAATTATCATTATTTCATGGTTGTTAACCTTAAGTCGTCCTAGCGGTTTTATGTTTTCTGGCTAGGTATCTAATCGGATCATCCCATAACCATTCGGCAAATTGTAATGCTTTTTGGTGAGAAGCCTTTATAACCCAGATTCCTTTTGTTTTATATGGACCATTTAGCAAAACGCCGCACTGTTGCTCTATCGGTTTGAGCAATCTATCAGCCAAATCTCGATGCTCGAAGTATATTCCAACATCTAAAAATTTATGGCCTCTTTGTCCTGTTTTTTTGGATCTTCTTCCTTTTTTATATCGACAATAACCATCACCATCCAAAACACCTCTGACAAAATCATTAAGAATAACTGGTGGAAGTATAACTTTATAATTGTGCCGTGGATCTAGACCATAGGCCCACAACAACTTGGCAAAATGCATATTTGACAACGCTACTCGTACGGATTGATGTCCATGTTTATTAGTGTATTCGCTAATATTATAAGAAGATTTTAATCCGATGTCAGCAGCGTATTGTTCTAGCCATTGCTTATCTTTTTTAGCCAACCCAATAGAAATGCGATATGGCTTCGGCTTTCCAAAAACAGACCCATCTGCGAATAAAACTCCAAGCCAATAAGATCCTATTCTATCAGGCACCTGAAAATGGGATAAATCAACATGGTGCTTTCTAACTTTATCCGCTATTTCTTCGGTGCATGACTGCAGGGATCTATTAATATTTAAATTGCATTGTCTTTCATGTATTGTTTGGTGAGAAACGCCTAATTGTGCTGCGATCTCATAACAAGATAGACCACATTGCGATAGCTTGATAATATCGCCATCAGAGGCGACAGCCCATATTGGTTTGCGTTTTAATCCATGTTTTTTGCATTGACGACTCACCGTTGCTTGGCTTGAACCAATTATATTAGCTATTTCCGCTATTGATTTATTAGCATAAAACAATGGTTCGATCGATTTTATCATAGCACACCCCCACCAAGAAATCTTTCATTATGTTTGCTCAAACACCATTGGCTTTAGAAATGAGACCAAGGAATCTGTTAGACATTCTTGGCCAGGATCATTTAGTCGGGCCTGGTAAGATACTATCTGAAATGGCGGCAAAGAATAAATTGCAGCATCTTTTGATCTGGGGCCCACCAGGAACAGGCAAAACGACAATTGCATTTGCACTATCAAAGCAAATAGATGCGAATTTTAGAAGGTTAAATGCAAGTTCATCCGGGGTAAAAGAACTTAGACAAATAATCAAATTCGCCAGCAACGACGATAAAACCACTCTTCTTGTCGTAGACGTAATTCATAGATGGTCTAAAAATGTCCAAGATTGTCTGTTAGAGGCCATAGAAAATAATACCCTATTTTTTGTAGGACTGACAACTGAAAACGCAAGATTTGCTGCGATCAGGTCATTAGTTTCAAGATGTCTTGTTTTAGAAACAAAACCGTTAAGCAACAAGGCCATGGTTGAGTTATTGCTGAGAGTTAAAAAATATTACAAATCACAAAATAAAAACATATCAATCGATCAACACATAGCCAAAAAATTGATCATTCGTGCTAGTGGAGATGCAAGAAAATTAGTAATGGTTTTGGAAACATTGGTTGAAATAATCGGCGAAGGCGATGATATAAAAATCACAGAAGATGGATTAAATTTGGTGATGCCAACTAAGGCATTATTCTTTGATGCTAGAGGTTCGGAAAGATACGACTATGCCCACTGCTATCAGGAATCGATCCAAAATTCGGATGCTGATGCTGCAATCTACTGGCTTGCGAAGTGGATTGAATCTGGAGAAGATCCCGCCTATATCTGCAGACGAATGCTTATCACATCATTCGAAGATTGTGCCGGAAACCCACTAGCTGCTCCGTTGGCTATGGCTGCGTGTTTTACGACAGAGCGTACCGGTCTTCCGGAGTGTATAATTCCTATGGCGTTGGCGACTTGCGAAATGGCTAAGTCAAAGCGGAACAAGTCGGCTTACTTTGCTATTCAAGCTGCTTTGAATGATGTGAGAAGCGGGGAAACGGTTCATGTTCCTCCTCAACTCCGTGCTGGTACGCCGGGGTATTATGCAGCTATTAGTAAGAAGTATTTGCGTGATTGGGAAAGAGACGCTTCTGCTTTATCAACGGATGAATAAATGGAAACCGATGCTTGGGGCGATCCTAATTATTTTGTTCTGCTTGACCATGTTGTGATCGATCCAAAGTTCTTTTCACCACTGGTGATTAATCGTATCATATACATAGTTGAATTTCAGGCTGCTGGTATTGAAGAACCCTCCGCTGAGCCGATTTGCGTTTATCACTATGCCGGGAGCCGTCGATTCATCTGGCGTGATAAGTTTTATGGTGAATGCGATCTGCCTTATCGCCAAATGATTCAGCAAATGGTTGAGGATAGCCAGTTGCCGGATCATTCAAAAGTGCTCGCTATGCTCGCGAGGTATGGTAGATCACCAGCACCGAATTTTGATAGTACACATGATAAAACCCTGGCTGACCTTAAAAAAAGCAAACAGCGGTTCTATAGGGCAATTTACGCGATTGAATAATGTGCAACAATAAGATGGAGGACTTAACATGTCTAAACGTTGGACAGCATTCAAGCGAAATCTAGAAGGATCGATCGAGGCAATAAATCTCGACGGTTGTCGTGCCGTATTTCATAAGATAGAAATTACGGAAACAGAAGTCATCACACCCGATGGGTCGATGGTTGCTGTGCATATCCGTAATAAGGTCGATCTTTGTGATCCTTCTAATGACATTGCAGTCCTTGTTGGTAAAGTGAAGGTGCTCCGCAAAAGTGGTATCCTTGATCCACAATCACCAGAAATTTGGTTCTGGGATGATCGATTCTGGTTAAAAGCCGTCGATTCTGGCGGGGTTGATTATTACCATTCATCTAAGGCGTATTTGCTTTATGAAATTGAAGTCAAAAACCAAGACGAATTCCTCGGACGGCTTACTCATCTCTGGAGTTAATGGGGAAAAACTATGCATAAATATATGGTTGTAAGCTATAAAGAAGATAATGCCGACTATTGTAAAGGGTGCTTAATGGCGTCTTATAATAGTGATCTTAAAATTGAGCAATTTAATTCAATAGATGAAATCATTGAGCATATGGCCACTATTGACACCACTCCCCTCGAATGTGGTGAGGAGGGGTACGAGCATGATATGTTTGTCGCGAAGATGGGAGGGATTTGTACGTTTTATTTTGATGATGAAAGCGCCACCAAATATCAAAATAAAATGCAAGAAAAAAGAGCTATTAGAGAAGCTGCTAAAAAACAGGAAAAAGATAAAAAAGAAGAGATCCAACGACAGTTTCAGCTAGAAAAAGATAAAAGAGAATTTGCTAGGCTAACAGAGAAATTAAATAATATGTAATACCCATTTCTTTTTGCCCTGGTCATAGATTCTAACATAGCCTTGTTCTTCTCGCAATTTCCATTCGGTTTTGCCGGTTTTTTTCTCTACTTCTGTTTTTCGCATTCGCGATTTGTGAAAATTTACGCCATCTTTGCAGTAGAAGTAATCAGGTGCTACATCATGTCCAAATTTGAAGCCCATTTTTTGATATACCATACCAGAAAAGTATCTATTATCGCTATATGAAATCAACTTACCAGAAATCAATTTTCTTGTTTTTATTTCTGAGATGAGTTTGGACCATATACCATGGACTCTATAATCCGGATCACCAACCATTCTATTTATTTCCCAATCACCCGCGTTTTGCCTGGTTGGTTTACGAATAGACATGCAAGCAATTAACCTATTTTCGTAAAAAACCCCAAAATTAAATTTAGCCTGGCATTTTCCGATATAATGATGTTTTGAATATAGTTTATTTGCTTCTCTTGAAGTTATCATTTTAATTTCACAATTTTTCGGTCTTAAACCTATTGGCCTTCTTTTTGGGGCTAATTCAATATTGGCTATAGACTCCCAAGAAGTTTTTGCCACATCTGAATCCGCTATATTCCTACCAAGATTAAACGCTTTTATAACTATTTGTATATTGTTTGGAGTATAATCATCGGCATTGTTAATTCTATCTATTGATGGATATAGTGGATGTCCTGGGGTTGATACTAACCCAAACCCAGTCGCCGCACATTTGAAGTATTGCCCATCTCGTTGCGTTTCAAAATGGTGTACCAAATCATCAGTTGTAATTTCTATTTTTCGATTTCTAAGGTTTGACCTCTTTTTCCTACTTAACATTTTCTTTGCTAATTCTTGTGGGTCAAAAGCATCCGGCTTATCATTGAGTTTTTGTATAAAATCGACATCATTCAATTTTCCTTTTGCTAAATTATACATCAAAGAAACTATACGTATATTGCTGTTGGTATAACCAATATTACTATCGATTCTATCCAATGAAGGGCGTAGTGGATGCCCAGGGGAATCGATTAAAATAATATTTGTAGCAGCACAATATAATTTGCCATTTATTGTTTGTCGTCCGATTAGTTTATCAATATCGCTTTTGACAATATCCATTATAATCGGCTTGCCATATTTTTTAGACATCATACCATTTTTAGATGTTCTATGTTTAATAGAAATTAATCTAGCGCTTAATGATAGCGATGAAGGGCGTTTATAACCTTTAGCACGCATATCTCGTTGTTTTGCCGCATCACAAACCTTACATGATTTACTCCAACATGCTAGGCGATTACCAGAACGTCTTTTATGAAATTCGGATAGTGGTTTTGTATTTTTACATTTTTTGCATTGCTGTGTGTGATTTTTGGGGTCCTTGATCACTGGCGAAATAACGTATGTTGATTTTATACCAGCTTTTTTGTTTGTTCTATACGCTTTGGCCCGCTTAGCCGCACATTTTTTGCACCTAGACCGAGGGCGTTCTGTACCATGTACCTTAGAAAATTCTGATAGTTCTAGTGTCTGTTTGCATGTATTACAATATTTCACGTGTTCAACCTCGCTAGCAAACATTGTCGCATCTAAAATTGATAAATTATGTTCATTTTATTTACTAAACCCACTGCGGCTGGCAAACATCGTCGCATCTAAAATCAACAAATTAACCAGCCCCTGATGGGTGCAACAATCGGGTAGCAGTTCGGTAAAAAGTTTCTACGACATTGGAGTAAAATTATGGCAAGAATCAGCACGATCAAAGAAGTCCTTGGTCTTTGCGGCAAGGCAGGAATCACACCCTTTATCTGGGGCCATAGGGGTTTGGGAAAATCCAGTCTTGTTGCTCAGTACGCTGCCGACAATCGCATGGGCTGCATCGATCTTCGATGTAGCCAGCTAGAGGCCTCCGATATTCGTGGTCTTCCGGAAGCCGGGAAAGATGGCCGTACCCATTACCTTCCCCCATCGGATATGCCCGTTGGTGATATGTCCGATCGGGAAGTCATCGAAGAACTTGCCGCAGTTCTTTCCATCGATCCGGATGGGCTTACGGATGACGATATCGCCGACAAGATTCAGGAGATCCTCACAACCGCCGGTCCGCAGTTGGAGCGGCAATATTTCGAGAAACTGAAGCGTCTACAACCGCATTTCGAGCGGGGCGTTCTCTTCCTCGACGAAGTGAACCGGGCTCAAGATGACGTGCAGCAGTCCGTCTTCGAGTTGGTCCTCGATAAGTCGGTTGGTCAGTACGTCCTTCCGCCAGGTTGGATTGTCGCCGCTGCCGGTAATTTCATGGAAGGCTATATGGTCACTGGTTTCACCGACCCCGCCTTCCTCGATCGTTTCTGCCATGTCACCCTTTCCGACGGCGAATTGACGTTGGAAGAATGGGTCGATTTCATGGCTACCAAGCACGGCGAGTATGCCTCCAGCGTGATCGAGTTTGCTTCCCACAACACGGACCATCTTGATGGCAAGGTCGAAGGTGAGCTTGGATTCAATATCCAGCCATCACGCCGATCGTGGGAAATGGTTACGAAGCTGCATACTGTTTTCGTCACCGATGGTGGATTCTCCGACTCTGCTCTGATCGAGTGCTATTCCGGTTTGATTGGTCGTGAATTGGCGGCGGCGTTCTCCAGGTATGATTGTCCTGTCAAGCCACGCGACTTGATCGACAATGGCGTGAAGCACTACTTGCGGGCCCTTAAGGGCTTGAGCCGCAATCAGATCACCGGTGTTATGTGGGGTCTGGTCGCCTTCTGCAAGAACAGGATCGAAGAAGACGATATCGCAAAAGTTTGCATCGACTTCGCGAGTTTCATGACGGAATACGCTGCTGATAAAGATATCGTTGTTGCCTTCTGTCGTGCTCTGGTTAGTAGTGGCAACAAGGATGACCATCAAGAAAAAGCACGGGCCGCTGTGATTTCGAATCCGCGACTCGCCAAGATGATCTCCAAATTCAACACGAAGAGTGGCGGTAAGAAAACATTTGTTGATCGCCTTGCGGAGCGACCCGAACTGCAAGATGCTTTATCCAAAGTGTCGTGGGGAACCACCGATGATGACGAAGAGTGATCAACAAGTTCGGAGACCCGGTAGCAATACCGGGTCTCTTTGTATAATACCCACCAGTTCTTAGCATTACCAAAAATCCGCGAAACGGCCTCCTAAAGATCTAGTCGAGGACCCGTAGAATCTCCCAGGTATGCTCCCAATTTTCCACTTCTTTGCATTCTTTTATTTTTTTGGCGAGAACATAGTCATTACCACCGGGTTGGCATCTATCGCCAATAAAGATATGGTCTGTGCCGATTATCTTTGTTATTTGTCCTTTGTCTTGCCCGATTGGGTAAATGTCAAGACCAGTTTGCCCACCAATTACTGCATCGACCTTGGG
>Ga0208904_1001578_pt1 | contig 15415 bp, 15 predicted proteins | sample AntAceMetag02UKB_FD_184774 | JGI IMG/M metagenome (GOLD analysis project Ga0208904, IMG submission 184774) | Saline lake microbial communities from Ace Lake, Antarctica - Antarctic Ace Lake Metagenome 02UKB (SPAdes) (version 2) | ecosystem: Environmental > Aquatic > Non-marine Saline and...
CGCCCGATGTATTGCCCGTTATCGTCGAGGCTGACATCCGAGCTGTCAAACAGCACCTCCAAATGGCTCTCAATTTCGTTTTTAGCCATATTAAACCCCATACCCTTCAGCATTGACGGCTCGAAGTGGGCAATCACAATCTCCTTGATCGACTTCGGTCCGTCCGCCAGGATTCTGAGGATCGCGTCACAACGTTCGATATGGTGATCGATAATCTCTGCCGTTCGCTTTTTGAGCTGAAAATCGTTCCACCGGTCATTGTAGTAAAAGCGATGACCCGGTAAAGTCATGATATCCGTACTTGTTTCACCCAGGTGTTTCAGGGTTATCAGAGAGCGGATATAGGCTTCCAGACCGAATGCCTGTTGGATTTCGAAATGACCGTCAGGTAAAACCGGGCTGAGCAGTTCGAAGGAATCCTTTTTTGAAGGCATAGGTGAAATATCAGGCAGGACGTTATCGCCCACAATCACGATATCCTGATCGATAACGACGGCTATGCCATCCGGGCTGTGACCTGGAAGAAACAATATCCGGATATTATCGCCCAGGCTGCTGGTCACGTTGCTGATATCGGTGACACGCAACTCATTCCGGTTGATATGGTATTCGCGGCAATTATCGTCGACAAACGAATCGGGCATGGGACAATGCCAGCAACTTGGCGGGAGATCCTTGTTGATGCCATTGGGCACTGTCTCCGGTGCCAGTTTGATCAGTGATTTATAAATAGAATGGGCCAGTACCCGAGCGCCGCTCTTTTCTACGATTTCCGCCAATCCGCCATCATGATCCTCATGCCCGTGGCTGAGCACAACTGTTTTTAAATCTCGTATCGACAAGCCGGTCAGTTCAATCATCTCCAACAGGGAGGCGCAGGTTCCTGTCCTGCCAGTATCGACAAGAAACGGCTCGTCAGCCATTACCAGGTAGTTCCAGGTGGGGCCCAGGTCCCAACCGCCTCCGTAAGCATTTCGAGTACCCATCCCAAAAATGTCGATACCCGATTGTGACCTGACCTTGAACACCATATCATTACCGCTCTGGTCACCCTTTCGCATAGTTGTTGGTTTATTTCTCATTTTTTTGTTTTTTTTTATAATTTTCCCGTTAACCCTTCCTGAGCGTCATTCGTCACTCCGGCCCCCGAGTTGAAATATTCAGAACGTATTCTAAATGTTTTGTGCTATTACAGAATCGCCTCCAGATAAGGCGTAATAATCTTTTTCACCCTGCAGATGTCCGCAAAGCGCATTAGATCGTTAACCTTTAGTTTTCTTCGTTCTCGATAAAACCGAATAGCTTCAATGGCAACATCAAGTCCTATTCTGTTGCGAAACTTAAAACAGTCGGCAATGGTTTTTTCCGGTGTATATATTCTCATACTAACGCCATCAATCTCATGGTTTTCTATTCCCTCAGTGAATGACCCGCCTGAAAACCGATATGTTTTGAGAGGAGGAAATTCCAGACGTGGTTTTTCTGCTCCTCGTTTAAGAGCAATATGCACCTCATGAGGTATTTGAGTTGTGATGTCATGGAATGACAGGGCTGAAATCAGGCAAATAACGGCCTCCGGCAGGCGCTTCGCAATCGGCACCAGATCCGGGTTGCTCAACGGAGTGCCGTCAGCAAGACGAAAAACACCACGGCTTACTACCTCCAATATTTCGAAATCACGCATTACGTATAGTGTATCCGGATGGATCCCGGCATTGAGCGCTTCCGATGTTCTTAGAATTCCTCCATGTTCTTTGAAGATCTCTGCCGCTTTAATAAATCTTGGATTCGTCTTTTCCATACCAATGCCATTTTTTGATAGTATTACATACATATATGCATTTCTGTAAGTAATTCTATCAAGAAAGGATTTCCTGTCAAGTTATAATAATACATTGAAAAGAGAGTTCCGTCGGCGCTTGGGAAACCCCACACCAGGTGGGACAAAAAAGAGCAGGCTTTTTTACTTGCAACCGTTGTCCATGAAAGCCTGGTAGATCATGTGGTGACGTTCAGCTGAGGGATTAATGTCATTTCCTTGAGGATACTGCCGAGCTAAAAAACCGCCATTTGGGCGAGAAAATATTTTTGTCATTTCAGCAACTTCAGCCTTGATGGTGTCTTGGCTCAGTTTTTCCTGGGCAGACCATTGAATGTCGACCGTATTCCAGAAACAGATTTGATCACCAAACCGGTTAATAAGTTCCTGGTGCCCCATCAAACGAGGCTGATCAAGTTGGATTACATCCACTCCGATTTCAATTATGTCAGGAATCATATCTAATATTTGTCCACAATTGTGCCAGATCATATGCATTCCACAGTCATGAGCAGCTTGAACAATTCTCTGGTATCTTGTTTTGTAAAACTGACGAAATGTTTCAACCTTCATCTGAAGGGTCGTTTGCAGCCCACTATCTGATAACGCCTATTGTTAAATCAGTTAAAATATCCAACAGATTTTCCAAACCCATTAGAGACCGCATCCGTTCGAATAGTTCAACAGTATCCGGCGCAACAATATACTTTCCCGCAGCCCTGGCTTTCTTAATGTAGGATTTGTATGGCTGAAAGCGTTTATTGGATGTCAGAACAGGGAATGAATATTTATCAAGCTGTGACAAGTCCTTCAAAGGGTGATTGGACATCAGATAGTGAGTTTTACACAGACAATCTCGAGTATAAGCACTCATGGTCTTTATCTTATAAAACTGAAAAGAAGTTCGAAATCATTGGAAGATACTGAATAAAGCTCCTGAGGTTCGTTTCAATATCAGGTGTGCTGTAAAGAAGTCTGGTCGCGAAAGGTTGTCCACTGAAGTTGATATATTGGATGGCGTTTAATCCCAGTAAAGGATCTTTCAGCATGTCGCTTGCCATTGCGGAGCATTCATCCATTATGGAAAAAGGCAAGCTGATATTTTCTCAGAGTTAAGGCTGTGGTTCCTCAAATCCCACCGAAATTTTCTTCTGGACTTAGCTTGCCTTCCCGTCACCAAAATGGTATGATAAAGCTTGTAATATCAACAACAAAGGAAACAAACACGCTAAGTCACGTTTTTTGGCGTAAAAAAATTTTGCCTACTTTTAAACATTTAATAAATCAATCCAATACGTCCTTAAAGGTTCAAATCCCCTCACTCCGACTTATAAAATCAAGACTTCATCGTTTTCTTTGACCTGACCCCCAATTAATTGGTCTCGTTTTTGGGGTGAAGACCGCTGAAACCTTCATCCGTGAGGAACTCAATAGTTGTTGCATTTTTTGCATCAACTCATATGAAGCTGGTTGACTATTCCAAACAGGAACCGGTCTCTTGAATAACGTTTTCCCGAATGCGTCTCCACAATACGGCGTATTTCATCTTATCTTTGAAACCAAAGAGATGTTCCTCAAAGCCAAAAAAAAACACTCTGCCGTAGAATCGGCCATTGGCGCTTTGCAGAATCATGGTGTGGATATCTGCCCGGACAAGGGGTTTGACGGTTTCTTGCGATACGTAGATTGGTATACTGGCACGTAATATCCAGATTCTGGGACATCTCCTTCAGCAGAAGGAAAAGAACCGACAACAACGAATCGAGAGGTACCGCAAGACCTGAGATGAAACCGGTGGTTCCAACCTGAGAAGAGAATCACAGGTAACAAGCCGTTTGAATCGGCTGATTGCCTGAATCTTAATCTGTTTTTCAAGACCGTCGGGAGTAGTGCGCCTAAAAATCGATAAAATGATTAGAAGGCAAAGCGCACATTTCATAAGGGTACTGACTTGTTGTCAAATCAAATTTGTTTTGATAACGATATGTGACATTAATCATAGTCAATTTGAAGATTCAAATTATTTCGGAGATGAGATGGATTGGCAAAAAGTAATATTTCAGCCTTTTTGATTATTTGCGGCTTTTCTACAAACGAAATTATTTAGGTTTTTCAGGTAAATATGACCAATCATAACATAGATAATGAAGCTATACAGAAAAGTTGGTTGAATTTTGCGCAAGCTGCTACTGACAGCTTCTCCTTATACGATTTCCAGTTAAATCTGCTTGAGATCAATGATGCCGGATTGTACATGTTTCCAAAAGGAACCCGGAAAGAGGACATAATCGGCTTAAATATTGCCGATTTGGTTCCTGGCGTAAAAAAAACAGGTGATTACAATGCCTACTTAACGGTTCTTGAGACGGGGGAACCTTTATTTATGAAAGATATTATCGCCCCAGACAAATTTGGTCATGATAGGCATTTAGATACCAAGGCTTTTAAAGTTGGAGAATATTTGGGAATAATCGTGACTGATATCTCTGATTTAAAGCGTACTGAGAAGCAGCTTCGAAAGCGTGAGGCAGAACTTGAAAACGAAGCCCTAAAGCTTGGAGAAGCTAACACCGCATTGCGTGTCATCCTTAGACGAGTTGAGACTGACAAACTTGAACTTGAAGAGAAGGTCTTATTGAACGTCAAAGATCAGGTTCTTCCCTACCTCAACAAGATAAAACAGGCTAGAATGATCGACGAGGTATTTGATACCATTGAAATATTAGAAACTAATTTAAAAGACATCGTTTCTTCATTTTCCTACCAATTATCGATATGCATTGCGAATATAACACCCTCTGAAATAATTGTTGCTAATCTGATAAAATCCGGGAAGACATCAAAGGAAATTGCAGGAATGATGAACTCGTCATTGCGGGCTATTGAGTTTCACAGGGCTAACCTAAGAAAAAAGCTGGGTCTGAATAAGAAAAAGATCAACTTGCAAAGCTATCTGTTGAACCTGGAATAGACAACTTTGTTCACTTGGCGGATTCAATCTATCAATTCCTTCCACTACCCTTTTTCCCTATCCCAAGTTCCCCCCCCAAATAGCGTTTTGCAGAAAATTTCAGGGGCATCGAAATAAAAATATAATGTGTTGTTTGATTCAAACAACTGTCAATCCCCCATCTACAGCTAGATTATGACCTGATATATAGGACGCTTCATCTGAACATAACCAGACTATGGTGTTGGCGATTTCTTCCGGTTGGGCGTTTCTTCCAATTGGAGCAGGATTTGGCCCTTCTGAAGGATCTGGAACGCCTTCTGGCATTTTCAGGTTGGCAATCATCGGCGTTTCCACACCGCCTGGATTAACCGCATTGATTCTGATACCGGCGGCAGAATATTCGGCGGCAGCCACTTTGGTCATCCCTGCAACGGCATGTTTACTAGCCGTATAACCTATCATGGCAGGGACAGCAACTAGGCCCGCTGCCGATGACGTATTCACAATGGCACCTTTGCCCTGTTGCAGCATTACTGGGATTTCATTTTTCATACAGAGAAAAACTCCGCGCTGATTAATAGCGAAAATTTTGTCAAAAAGCATTTCGTCATATTCGTGAGTCGGAGCAATACTACCAAGAATGCCTGCATTGTTACATGCACAATCTAGTTTTCCATACGTTTCCAAAGTTTGTTTAATCAGGTTTTTCACCGACACTGTGTCGGACACATCGGTTGCAACAAAAACTGCTTCTCCACCGTCGCTTTTTATCATTTCAACGGTTTGCTGGCCGCCTTCAACCATAATATCGGCTACCACCACCCTGGCCCCCAAGGTAGCGAACTTTTGAGCGGTTGATCTGCCAATCCCGGAACTGGCACCGGTAACCAACGCCACTTTTCCTTCAAATGTTTGTCCCATAATTGTTTCCTCTCTTTCAATTATTTTTAATATACTTTCGATCTGGATTAACATGCTGTCATACTACAGAGCATAACCAAAAAAAAATCAACTAAATTTAATGTCAAATAATCTTCAGGTTAATAGCAGGTTAAACCTGCTATATTCCATTTATAATTTTAAAAAAGAGTCTAGTCGAAGTTTCCCCCAAAAATCAGGCAAGTGCCTGTTTTTATCGTGTTAGGTAAAATTTTTAGGGCACTCCGTTCTGTGCTCCACCACAGTGTGGTTGCGCTTAGAAATGACAACGTAAAAGTGTACCACTTTGATCACTTATACTTTAGATCCGGGGACAGGATACTTAATTACATAGTAGATCCGGGGACAAGATACTTAATTACAAGTCATTTAAATAGGTATACTGTCCCCCTGAATTGATGTAAGTTTCTCTAAAAACTCAAGATCAGGGGATGATCCGGTTCAGGGTGTGGTCAGGCAACCTCGTCAAATCGTCCACCAGATCTTTTTCACTCTCCAGGCCGTATGAAGACCTGATCGCTAGAGAGACCTGGTGCCATCCCCGGGGATTAGGGTTGATATTCTTTTCGTCCCACAAGCGGTCCGGAAACAGCTTGATATACCTGATCACAGAAGGGTGAATCGTGTTGCGCTCAGCCCATTTCAGCCATTCATTGGCTGTGGGGCGCAATTGCAGGATGGAAAGCCGTCCGTCCAGGGCTGAATCATCAAAATTGGTGATGGTGGTGTCATCGTCATCCCCCAGGTTTCCGGCGAGGATGATGAAGGTCCTTGCGGAAAGCAGATGTTCTCCGCAGGTGTGCTCCGTGATAATCTGTGCAGGGCGAACTCCGCCACATAGTTCTGTTCATGGACCACGTTGCGGACACACTCATACTTTTCGTGCTTGGAGTCCACGACAAAAAAGACGTACTCCCCCGTATCCGCCATCTTGGCAAAGGTGGATACCAGAGCCGCCTCGTTGCCGTTGCCAATATAATACTTGTCACCATTTGCCTTATAGGTGCCGTCCTCCTGCGGATAGAGCATCATGTCACTGGAGTAGATATCCGCGCCATGTTCTTTCTCTGACAGCCCGAAGACGAAGACGCTCCCGTCCTGCAACAGCTGCGCTGTTTTCTGTTTGACCTCTTCATTGCCACCCAGCCAGATGGGGCCAAGCCCCAGCATGGAGACCTGCCATGTATACCAGTAGGTAATACCGTAAAATGCCGTGATCTCTGAAAATTCGTTGTTTCGATAGGTGTCCCAGCGGGAGTCTTCAGCACCGTATCCGGCAGGCGTCATCAGAGTGGCAAAGGCCTGAGCCTCTTTCATGAACTCGACAAAGTCATAGTTCCAGGTCTTGTCGTGCCAGTCTTTCTTTAGTTTTTTCAACCCTTTGTTCTCAAAGAAATCGATGGTCTTCTGCATCAAGACCTTCGATTTCTCATCTTTATAGGGACGATTATGGTTGTTAGGATTTAAGAGGATCATCACATCTCCATGTAAAGGTTTCTCAGCTTGCAAAGCAGGTTGAATATCAGCCCGATGAATGCCCTGCAGATAAAAACCAAGTTCTCTGATTCATTGGCAGGACGCAAACACGTCTATCTGATCAAACCTTTGAATTTTGATGAGTTTTTGGTCTTTCGTGGTGAAGATCGCTTGGCAAAACTTCGGGAGATGAATCGGGAAAGGTTGCCAATGGAAGCACTAGATCCAATCGTTGCGGCGGGGCATTGGCATGGGTTATCGGACATGTTGACGAAGAGTTGCTTGTAGAGAATTTAACGGGTGCCCCTCCTATAGTTGATCAGGTGAGCATCTCTTTCAGTTCTTTCCGACTGCCTAGAGATCCGGTATTCAGAGTCATACCTCCATCGATGGGAATAGCGGCACCATTGATATAGGCCGCATGATTGGACGCAAGAAACGCGACCAGTTGAGCGACCTCTTCTGTTTGCCCTATGCGTCTTGCTGGAATGCTCAACGAGGTCATTTTCAGCATCTCCTCCGGCATCATCTTGACCAGTTCGGTTTCGATTAATCCCGGAAGAATGGCGTTGCAGGTGATACCGTCTCGTGCATGTTCAAGGGCGACTGTCTTGGTCAACCCCAACAGGGCGGCCTTGCTTGAAGCATAACCGATTTGTCTGTGCAAACCGCCTGTCGCTGCACCTGAAGACATATTGATAATACGCCCCCATTTTTTTTCGACCATTTGGGGAATGACTTCCTTTATCAGGTAAAAGGCTCCCGAAAGATTGACATTAATTTCCTGTTGCCAGGCCTCAATGGTCATTTTAGTGAGACGGGCAATATTAGTAACAATTCCGGCGTTATTCACCAAAATATCGATGTCTCCCAGCCGGTCTCTGATCTGTTGCACACCATCCTTTACCTGATTCGGGTCGGAAATATCGAAGACAGCAAAGTGAGATTTTCCACCGGCTTTTTCTATTTCAGCTACGGTTTGGCTAACCTCACCCAGAACATCCGCCACTCCAACAATGGCGCCCTGTTCTGATAAAATTTTTGCGGTTGCCCGGCCAATGCCGCGGGCGGCACCGGTTATCAGCACAACTTTTCCCTTAAGCAACATGCTCTGTTCTCCTGATTAATTCTGATATTTCAACTAACATGGAATTCGCAATATTAAAAAAAGAGAACGCCAGAAATGCACTTCTGCTTTGGCTAGGTAGCCAGAGACTTAATGCTGTTTACGATTTCTGTTTTATCGATTCCAGCTTCAAAAACCCCGGCAACACCGATTGACAGAAGCCGGTCCTTGTCTTTGGCCGTGATAACCGACCCTCCGACAACGACTGAAATGTCTGAATTTTTTTCCTTTAGCAATTTGAGAAGGTCCGGGACGAAGTTCAGGTATTCCCAGGAGTGGCATGAGACGCCGATAACATCTGCGGCTTCATCAATCGCTGCATTGGCCATGCTTTGGGGGGACTGAAACCTGCCCAGGTAGATGACTTCCATGCCGGCCTCCATTAATATTCTGGAAACCGCAATGGCGCCTACTTCATGCTGGTCCATTCCCATCATACCGATTACTATTCTCACTTTTGCCATGTTTTGGTCCTTAGGGATCGTTCTAAAATAATTTTTGAGCCGACACTTAACCAACAGGTTGAACACCTTGATTCTTTTAAACGACCTTTTTCCTTTCGAGAAAATCAATTACCATTCCGGCGAGTGCTTCGGGTTGTTCAAACATCGGGTAGTGCCCAAATTTTTTGCCGACCCGCTTTTCCGCTAATCCGTCCGGGATCTCAGCGATAGTCATATCCAGCAGCTCCTCTGATAGAAATATATCGGCTTCGCCCATAATGACCAGATACGGGCAGCGAATATTTTTTACTTTGTCGAGGACGTTATGATTGGCCCAGCACATCATGTCGCTAACAGCGACCTCTTGGCTGCTGAAGCGGTGCATCCATCTCAGTTCAGCTGCCTTTTCTGCGGATAACGGCTTATAACTGGAGGCAATAGCGGCTTGCTCCATGATGCTGTGCCATCCGGGGCAAGCGTGTGGCTCTTCGTATGCATTCAGCTGATAAAAAGGCGTGATGGCTGCGCCTTCGAAAGCGAGTGCCGCCAGCATTTCTTCCGAATGGTAGCAGGCCAGGTCAGTGACCATGTTACCGCCGATAGAGCAACCACTGACCACCGGTTTTTCACCACCACTGATCACCTGAATCAATTTCCAGACAAACTCGGCATATTCATGCATCACCTGAAAGGGCTGCCAGTTGACCGGATAGGATTTTCCATGACCCGGCAGATCGATGGCGATGACCCTGAACCCTTTTTGGGCGATCAATGGCATAAAATTATGGAATTCAAGTGAGCAGGCCCCGGCTGTATGGATGCAAAAAAAGGGGATCCCGCTTCCGCATTCTTCGAAGTAGATGCGGGTCCCTTCAACAATCGTGTAGTGTCCGGTAATTTCGCAAATGTAATCTGTTGTCATCGCTTTCTCCTTGCACTGGTTGGTTCAGGTAGTTAGACATCAGGCATGATCTCATCAACCATCACGCTCAAAGCTTCATGTAAGCGGTTACACTCAAGCATATTACCATCCCTTTCGATCTCGCCTAAAAAGGCGAGTTGAAGAAATGGATTCTGCCTCTCCAGAACCTTTTGCCAGACGTCTAATTCGGCGCGCAAAAGGATATCATAGCCCAGCGCATTGGAAAAAGGTTGATAGTCCATGACATCAATGATCTTCCCCCGGTAGAGCTTGAGGTAAAAACGACTGCCCCCCATGACCAGAACCACTTTGGTATCCGCCCAGGCGGTGGCTTTGCTGAAATTCTCGTTGGTATTACATTTTTCCTGTAAAGCAATTATCCAGTTCATACTTGGAAAATCCATCATCAACCTCCTGCTGAAGGGTTGTTTTACCACCAAATTTCGCACTACATCTCTTCCATCTTATTTTTCAATACCTCTCCGCCGGGATTTTTCGTTCACAATTCCCCCATCTGCTTCTACCCGGAAAACGAATTGTGCAGCCATATCCTGGCCTCATTGATTTAGGTGATGGGTGTCATCATGCCGAGCGGGTCGTAGGGGTGATCGTATGCCAAGCGCATGGTTCCTGCCATTTCCCCGATGGTCGCATCTGCTTGTAGAGCCTCCATGATGACCGATGCTAAATTTTCTTTTCTGTTTTTGGTCGCTACCAGGAGTTTTTGAAGCACTGACCTCAGCTTTTGAATATCCCGTTTCTTCTTAAAGTCTTTGATTTTTTCGATATGTTCTGTGTAAGGCTCTATTTTCTGCTCGGTGATATCTTTCAACAACCTGTCTTCTTCAGGGGGTATCTGCAGGCAGTTCAGTCCAACCTTGGCAATTTCACCCTCTTCAACCATGCGGCTGTAACGAATCATGGCGTCTTCAAAAAAACGCTTGAACCAACCGCCCTCCGACAATGCTGCAGGATCGCCCATGGCCTCAATCTCATCGACCTTGGCCAGGATCTTTTTCTCTATTTCATCGGTCAAAGATTCCACGTAGTATGATCCCGCCAAGGGGTCGATGACTTTGGTCACATTGGTTTCCAACCCGATGATCTGCTGGGTTCGCAGACCCACTAGGTGAGATTCGGGGCTGGGTGTCCGGAACGCCTCATCAAAAGCCGAAATCTCCACCGCCTGCACACCGCCCAGTACCAGAGAGAGTGCTTGTGTGGTTCCCCGGACGATATTGTTAAACGGCTGCTGGGCGGTCATCGACATCCCCGATGTGTGACTGGTGATCACTGGTGCCCAGGAACGACGGTCCTTGGCCCCAAACTCCTCCTTCATCATCCTCGCGAAAATTCTCCGGGTGGCACGAATCTTAGCAATCTCTTCAAAGAAATCCATACCACAATTAACCAGGATGGCGATGCGTGGGGCAAAACTGTCAATATCAAGACCCCGTTTCAGAAGATCTTTGATCAGATAGCGGATTTCAATAAATCCCAGTGCCATCTCTTCAACAGCATTTAGACCGGCCTCACAGAAGAAATAGGTATCTTCGACAAAGGAGTGGAATTTGGGCATCTCTTTTGTACAAAACTCAATACAGTCTGAGGTCAAACGGACTCTCAGGTCAAAAGGGAAGTGAGTGGAGTACCCGCAAGGCTCGGAGTAGAACGGGGCCTGAATGACACTGCCTCTCAGATTTTCTGCAGAAAACCCGTTTTCCCTGGCTACCAGGTAGAGGGCACATGCAGTGATCGTGCTCATCATAGAGCTGGACACCGTGATGGCATCTAACGGAAGGTCCTTCCATAGTTCTCGAAAGTCATTCAGGCAGCAGACAGAAACACCCTGGGTTCCCACGGCGTTAACCGCAAGCGGGTGATCCGGATCGATCAATGAATTGGATGGCGCATCCGCAATCACATCCACGCCCATCTGTCCCTGCTTTAAGAGATATTTCAACTGTTTGTTCGATTTTTTAGCGTCACCCTCCCCGGACAACTCCCGCTGAATCCAGGTCCAGAATCCGACTGGTCTGATGCCACGGGTGTAGGGATATGACCCGGGGATACCCAGTTTTTGGTCGAAATCAAAATCTTTCAGGTCATCGGGGTCGTAAAGCGGCTTGATAGGAATTTGCGATCGTGTGCGGTGCTCCGTCATGCGACTCTCCTAAAAATACAAAGAATTACATTCTCATAAAACTATTTTGAGCTTGGGCTGTATATTGACTGTTTATTTGATTAACTCATAGTAAAGTTACTTGTCAAGTAATTACTTAAAAAACTAGCGAAAAAAAATCAGGTTTGATTTTCCATTGTCCTGTTAAATATTGATTAAATTAAAGTGTGATGCTTTTCTGTAATTCCAGAAAGAGATTGAAGCTATTCTGTTGCTGGAGCCAATAGTTGACATATAAGCAATCTCATCATAGTATATATTTTTAACTAATAGTAATTTAATTTTATCGACTGTAAATTGTCCGTCAGCCAATGAAACGTCTATCTCTTTATTCTTCAGGGAGAGACGATAGCTGACTCGGTTTCTATCCTAAGCAGACAGATATACAGATGCCCACAAAAGATTCCCTTAAAAAAGCCATTGAAAAGCGTAAAGAGCGTGAAAAACAACTACGCATTGAAGATATCCTGGCTGCGGCCCAGACTGCTTTTCTGGTCAAAGGCTTTTTTGGTGTAACCATGGATGACATTGCCATTGAGGCCGGTTTCACTAAGCCGACCATATACAAATATTTTAAAAGCAAGGAGGAGTTGTTTGGCAGGTTGATCATTCCCGTTATCACGGAGCTCCGTGATCAACTGGTCTATGTGGAGCAACAAATTTCAGAGAAGCGATATCAGTCAGCAGCGGAGCTCCTGCATGAGTTTTTTCAAGCAACCTACAATGGCTATTGTAAATCTCCGGAATCATTCAGGATCATCCAGATTTTCCAACAATCCGGTGACATCTGGAAAATATCGACAGAGATGCGAGCGGAGCTGAATACACTGGGAAAAACAAACGCCAACCGGGGGCGGCAGATCGTTCGCTTAGCCATTGAACAGGGACTCATCGTGAAATACGACGAGATAGAGCTGTTGGATGTGCTGTACAGCGTATTTACCGGTTTGATCCAGGTGAGTGATATCAAATCTCACCGGGGTGGTTATCGTCAGGAAAAAGGAACAACCGAAGCCGGTTTTCTGAATAGATTGGCACTCGCGGAACAACTTTTGATCAATGCACTTTCGACTTAATGGCAGAACCGAAATGCAGATGACCGTTTCTAGAGATAAAATTCTGGCCGGGGATGTTCAGGCTGTTTCTCGACTTGATGACTATGTCACCGCGATCATTAAGAAAGAGATCGATCCCTATACCGCTTCAGAGCAGATTCTGGCCTCTCTTTCCAAAGAGAGTTGACCGCCTCATTAACTCTGACACGGCACAGTTTTTGCAGCACAAAGCAATCTGGGAAAAATTTTTCACCCTGGAAAACATTCGTATCAGTAAAATGCTTTTCAGGCGGTTTGCGCCATGGTTTTATTATATGCTACATAGCAGTATTAAAGATATTAAAAGGATATAATATGATGGAACATTTAAACGGGAAAAATGCTATTATTACCGGTGGATCAAGGGGAATTGGCAGTTACATTGCACGTGTTTTTGCGGCTGAGGGCATAAATTTGGCCCTTGTGGCACTTCCAGGCGAAATGGATTTATTAAATAATATTTCCAATGAATTGCAGGGAACAGGCGTTAAGGTTATTACAATAGGGGCTGATATAACAAAAAAAGCTGACCGTGAGACAATTATGAAACGCACGGAATCAGAGCTTGGGCCCATTGATATATTGATAAATAATGTCGGGATTGAAGCCGCAGCCTGCTTTATCAGACAGGATGAAGAAGTCTTAAGCAGGACCATTGATACAAATTTGAAAGCCCCGATTTTACTGACAAAAATGATTTTACCCGGGATGCTGAAACGTAAAGCAGGTCATGTTATATCACTGTCCTCATTGGCCGGCAAAGTCGGAACCTCCTACCAGGCAGCATATTCAGGGACCAAGGCAGGTATTATCAAGTGGTCCGCTGCTATGCGGGATGAATTCAGGGAATTGGGAGTATCATTTTCAGTCGTCATTCCGGGATATGTTGCAGGGGCAGGAATGCTGGCTGATTACCGGGAAAAGGCAGGAAAGGAATATAAGGCGCCTCCTCTGCTGGGAGAAGTCACTGCGGAACAGGTTGCAAAGGCTGTTCTCAAGGCTCTGCAGAAGGATCGCATGGAACTTATTGCTGCACCCGGAGCAATGCGTTTTTTTATGGCCCTGAATGAGCTCTTTCCCGGAATAGCTGCAAAGATTAGTGGATTTACCGGTGCTGCCAATCTTAATCAAGAAATGGCAGAGGATCTTTAAAACAAGGCCCTTAACACGGAATTCCCGTTCAGCCTGAATAAACAAACCGTTTCTTTCCAAAATCTCCTACAGTTTCGCAACCGGCGTCCAGCAGCATCATCGCAATAACATTCTTAATAAACAAAGGCATCTTGGGAAACTCAAGTTGAAAATGATAATCAATCGCCGGCATATTTCTTTTCTTTTTTATTTTGTTATAAACCTGGTGTGCAGTGAGACCCTGTGGGTTTTCAGCAAGAATTTTTAAAAGCGCTTCGATAAAGATCCTGTTAAAATCCAGGAGTTCATTCAGCATCTTCGTTATCTTATCACCCTCAAGTACCTCATGGTGATGCGCATCCAGCAAGATATCAACCTCGTGACCGTCGATCATGGCAATTATTTTTTTTATGGAATCGATGGTCCTGGACCTGCTCGAATCAGGCCAGAGGGGAAATATCTGGAACGTTTCATCCGCCGTAAACAGGAGTTTGATCTTTGGAAGGTAGAAGAGTACATGATCAGGAGCGTGCCCTCTTGATTCAAGAACATATACATCCCCATCCAGGTTCCAGCCGGTCCACTCCGCGCTTTTAACAGGCATCTTTTGAGCAGGCATATTCTCAAAGGCAATTGCGGTTTCTGGGGAGGGCTCCAGAGGGCTGAATTTCTCCAGCGATTGATTAAAAAAAGCATAGGGAATATTTTTATTTAGATACCCAAGAAGCTTATAAATTTTCATAAAATATAAGTATGGCGGTGGAGGCGCATCAAGAAAATAGAAGTATTCGTTCATCTTCTTGAATCCATCGAGAAAAGTATTATGGTAATCCATAAGCGGGATCCCGTCTTTGCAGATATAATGCTGCTTCTCCTTTGCTTCAATTTCATTAATAATACTATTATTTGCCGTATGGTCAGGATGGCTATGGCTATTCAATAGAACAAGCTTCTCAAATGGAGAAAGTCTTTTTACGGCCTCAAGAATTTTCTTCCTGAAGAAAGCGGTGGTGCCCGTATCAAAAATATAAAGCGTACCCCCTTCCTTATAAAGAAGTATATTGGCAATGTCAGGCTTGAAAAGCATTGACATTGGCAGTTTTCCTTCAACCATCAGAGCATTATCGTGAACTTTTATAATATCGCCATACATTGAGGGGCCTCTCTATTAAGGTTCATAAACATTTTAAGCGGGTCATTTGTTAACCAGAGAACGTACCCACACAAGGATTGATTTTTTGAAAATCCAATTTGCCGGTTGCTAAAGAAAGCCCTGTCAGGAGGTTCTCATTGTGCTGCCCTGATCTGTGCAGCCCATAGGATTCATTCC
>Ga0208904_1001580_pt1 | contig 15404 bp, 16 predicted proteins | sample AntAceMetag02UKB_FD_184774 | JGI IMG/M metagenome (GOLD analysis project Ga0208904, IMG submission 184774) | Saline lake microbial communities from Ace Lake, Antarctica - Antarctic Ace Lake Metagenome 02UKB (SPAdes) (version 2) | ecosystem: Environmental > Aquatic > Non-marine Saline and...
AATACGGTAGTATATGCAAATTGTGCGTAGAACAATCTTTTTTGAGCAGCATCGTTAATTTCCTTTAACCATTTAACTGGTGAAAGCTCATAACCTGTGAACGAAGAACCCCTAACATCTGACTGCGTGGTGTCTCCTGCTGCTAATTCCTGAATACTTTTTTCCGGCATATTAACAACCTCCTCCTGATTTCAATAATTTAAGCATTTCTGTATCTGCTTGATCTCTTGCACTTTCTGTGCTGTCTTGTGCCAAATTAACGGCTGTTGTTGAAAACCTTTTTGGGGTTTCATTTTCTTTTTGAAGCGTATCTATTTTAGTAGACATAGTTTCAATAACTTTTTTAAGATCATTAACTTCAGTCATTGTGTCATCAGTCTTTGTATCTTCAGTTGTTTCCTCTTCTGTTTCCTCTTTTGTTTCCTTAGGTTTTTCTTCAGCAACAATTTCTTTTTCAGAAGTTTCCTCTGCAGGTTTTTCTTCTTCCAATTTTTTTGCCTCTAAAGCTTTTAGAACCCTTGTAACAATTTCATTAAGTGAGTCTTCGCTTAATGTGAGAGGTTTATCAGTGGATTCGACTTTTTCATTTTTAGTTTCGGTCATATCCGATTCCTCCTTTTGTTTACTAAACCTTGCGGTTTTTATGGCAGGGTTCATAACCAAAGAAAAATTATCAAACACAAAATTTGTCATACGTTGATCTGCAATTTCTCCTACAACTTTAGGGCTAATCCCAAATTTGGGTTTTCCCTTGGCTAACTTAACAGCCGTATTTAAGTCATAGATGTATAAATCACCTAACGTTATGTTATTTTCAAGTCGGACGTTTTTAACTTCGCCTATCCATTCCCTTGCCTTTTCATCTTCGTGGTCAAAGAACAAACTCGTTACAAGTCTATTAGACCAATCGGTATTCTTAAACGCTTTTAGGATTTCTTCTTCGCTATAAAAGTATTTATTCCATACTCCCTTATCCATTAAAAGTCTATCTTTAAATATATAAGGAATAGGAACACCATACACTTCCCCAGACCCAAGTTCCTTCGTTTTTTTTGTAGAAGGATCTTTAAAAGTCTCTTCAAATATTTTTGCGTCCATATAGTATAAGGTGTAGAATCGACTTTATATACTTTTCTATTAGATTAAGTGAAATTGTTTTTGATAACGTAGAACAGTATTCTTGCATACGCCTACCTTTTCGGCTATATCTCCACGAAAATCACCATTTTCAGTAAGTTTTATTATGGTTTCTACCTGTTCTACCGTTATCTCTCTTTTACTCATTTTACTCACTCATACATTCTATGATTTTATTGTTCTCAACACCAGTTAGATATTCGCCGTGATAATTTTTTATGACTGATCCAATTGAATCAGATAAATTCGAAAACAATCTCAAAGCTTTGAACGCTTCATCTTCATCAAGAACTGTGAGATAAGGACTAAGTTTAAAGTTCTTTGAGAATTTCATAGAATTCATATACTTTCTCCTCTGATTCCAAGGATTACTAGTAACATCTTTTTTGTAGAACAAACAATCAGAAGCCATAAAAAAGGTTTCTTTGTCGTAGAAATCATTATAGTTCTTAGCAGTAGATAAAATTTCTAGAACTGCTTCTTCGTTAACCGTATTCCCATCTAAGTCTACTAAGATAATAGACCCTTCTAAGATAAAATCATCAACAGTTGAAGACATAGTTTGTCTTACAATATCCGGAAACATTTTTGTATAATCATTTCCTTCACCATCAAATATCCTAACAACACCGTCCTTCTTATGAACTAAAGTATTTAAACCATTATATTTCTTTTCAACAACATAAATATTTTTATTTTTCATTTGCTTGATTTCGTCTAATACTATTCTCTTTGTATTAGTTTTTTTGTCCTCAATTTCTCTATCTAACATTTCTAATACTTTTTTTTTCTCATCAGCCAAAGAATCAAGTTCATTTATTTTATCTTGAATCTCTAGTCTTCTCTTCTGTAATTCCATCATTATTTTTCGTTTCACTATTTAAAACCTCCTCGAGTGATTCGTCATCTAAACTAGAGATGATTAAAGTCTCTAAACCATTAATCTTTCTGGCAAGAGTTTCAATATCATTTTTAGATTTTTTTAATTCTTCTAAATTTTCTACGATTAAAGGATATTCGGCAAATTTAATAGATAAACTATCTATCTTTTTATTCAAAGCCGATTCAACATTTACAATAATTTTCTTAGTAGCTAAAGAATATTGTTTTATTTTTTTATCAATATCACTTAGTTTATCTTCTTGTTTACTTGATTTAAGTTTTTCTGTTAAATTATTTATTTGTTTAACAAGTCTTTCTTTTTCTTCTTTAGACCAAACCATTTCTGTTTTAACAATTTGCTTAGTAAAAGAACCTTTAGTTGTATTATAATAATTCCTATCAACAACATTAAATGCGTCAATACCTTTAACTTCAGTTGCATCAACATAAGTTGCCTCATACAATACATCATAAACTCCTCTAGGCGCAGCGGTAGTAACATAAAAATCATAATAATATGTAGATCCTGTATGTAAAGTCATGTTAACCGCATTTAATTTTGTCGTTATGGTTGAACCTCGTTTATATCTTATCGTAATCGTAGGAGTACCTGATATAGTTGCTTCACTACCATCTTGATTAATAAATGTAGACCATAACATTATCCTTGAATTTCTAGCGGCTATTAACATTTAATCACCTATATATCGTTAACTATGCTTGTATGAAGAACATATTCTTCAGAACTACTATTCACTTGTCCTTTGCTTTTTACTATTTTTACATTTATATACCATTCTTCTATTTCGTCAGAATCATACTTACTAACTATGTTAGAAAGATGGATTTTTATTTTATTCAACATGTCGACTTTTCCTTGATCACTATAATCTTCGACATAAATTATACTTTCAACCATTTTATTACCTCCTATAATTTACTATGCTGTAAATGTAAATATTACTCCTGCAGCTCCAGCCGCTCCGCCGTTTCCGCCAATACCAGCTGCTCCAGCAGCTGCTTGAACAGTACCAAGTGTACCTGAACCATAAATTACTATAGCACAACCGCCACCGCCACCGCCGCCATTTCCTGATGCGTTTCCGGCAGCTTCAGTTACTCCGTTTCCTCCTGCTCCGCCGTTTGCAGAAATAGTGCCAGCATTAGCAATAATATTAGCAGTGACATAACAAACTCCTGATCCAGATCCTCCGGCTCCACCAGAAGCCCCAACATCAGGTGGTTGATTTCCAGACTGACCTGCGCCACCTACGCCTCCAATATGAGCAGTTCCAACACCACCAGCACTACCATCAGATGCAACTGGTGGCGCTGGAGCTGGATTTGCACCGCCTCCGCCACCTCCTCCTGCACCTGTGAGCATGTGTCCTGCATACAACGTTGGAGTTGTTAAATCAGCTGTTCCTGCTGATCCACCTAATTGATTTCCTATTAAAGCAGTTGGTGTTCCTCCGGCTCCGCCTGCACCGCTTGCAGGAAAATACGCAGAACGAGGCTTAGCTGTTCCACCAGTTGTAGCAGGTCCACCAATTGCCCCATTACCACCTACATTTCCATTATTATGAATAGAAGAACCAGAATCAATTGTTAACGTTTCAGCGACAAAAATCTTAAACCCATTAGTATCTATTGCAGAATTTGTATCAATTGTCAGATTACGATAATGTCTATCTTCTGTAAGCGTTCCGCTTGAAGAAAGTGTAACATCTCCTAAATCAGCATCTCCAAATACACTACTGCCTATTCTACCATATTCCAAAGTTACTTTAGCGGCAGCAAAAGATTTAACTTTAAAACCATCACCAACTACAGGAGTTCCTGCTGGAAATGCAATTGTTTGATTAGCAGCCAATGAACCAACACTCAAATCAAGTATATGTGCTGCGGCTCCGGATCCACCATCATAAATTTCTACAAAGCCCGGTTGTCCAGAAGAGTTACCTGTGCTGATTTTTCCCCCAGTTGCTTGAACACTTCCACCAACAGATACAATATTATCTCTAGTTGAAATTCCCCCAGCTGTTAAATAAAGGTCTGTAGAAGAAGTTATGTTTATTTGACCTCCTCTGAAACTTAAAACATCAAGACCGCCTGAGCCTGTTATTGACCAAGTAGAGTTTCCACCTGAACCACCTCCATCGCCCCAAGTTACATCATTTATTTCTGTAGTGTCAACTGTTATTGTGGCAGCAGCGGCTGCTCCGGATGTATCAATACCAACACCACCAGTAAGAGTTATAGCGTGTCCAGATGGAGTAGCTGTACCCGAGTCTGTTGGAAACGACTTAGCAACAGAGTCAGCTAGGTCAATTTTCCCAGAGGCTGAATCAAAGTCATCTGCTTCAAATGTCGCTACGCCCTTTGTAGAGTCATCAGCAGCTGCATCAGCTACAGTTAATGTAACGTAATTTCCACCATCTACATAAGTTAAAATTGTTCCGTCTGTTCTCAAGAACCCATCATTGAATGCTGCTCCTACATAGTCTGCAGTTGCACCTGAGTCAATAGCTGCTTTAACATCAGTACCACTTCCCCCGGCAGCCCACGCTAGATTCTTTGAACCGTCAGTGGTCAAGACATCGTCAGCGTTACCATCAGCGGCAGGAAGAACATACATTGTGTCAGCCGCTAATGCTGGAGCCTCAAATCCAGTATAGTTAGCCCCCTCGTAAAATCTTAATTCGTTATTAGAACCCCCAATAGCAAGATTCCCAACTACTTCTAATTTGCCAAGTGTCGGAGTGGCAGTTCCTATTCCGATAGCGTCAGCACCAGCATCAAGGAAAAATAGGTTTACGTCTGTGTTACCTTCCATTCGCCAGTCAAAATCACCACCAGATTCGTTAATGACTGTAATGGCGGCGGGTTGTCTTAATACATACTGAGTATGGTCATTATCAGTCAGTCCTCCAATAGTGCCATGGTCAACTGCACTTTGGTCAAGAGCGATAGTCACAAAATCACCACCATCTGCATAGGTAATAACTGTTCCATCAGCTCTTAATACACCATCATTAAATGCTGCTCCCAAATATCCAGCTGTAGCAGCAGCGTCAATCTTTACCTTTTCATCAGCACCTGCGGCGGCAGCCCAAGCCAAGTTTCCAGAACCATCGGTTGAAAGAACTTCATCAGCATTACCGTCAGCGGTGGGTAGTACCCAAATTTGGTTAGCGGTTAAAGCAGGAGCTTCAAACCCAATATAATTAGCTCCTTCATAAAATCTTAATTCTTGGTTACTACCTGATAGCCACAAATTTCCATCTGTTTTAAAATCTGCTACTGCCCAAGTAATTACATCGTCTCCAAAGGCAATTGTTGTATCAGTTCCAGCAGAAGCATCAAATGTCCAAGTGATAGCAGCTCCAGCACCCCAAGTGGTTGTGCCAAGTAGGGTTGAGTCGAAACTAACTGTGTCATCCGTTAAAACGATTGGTGCTGTTACGGCTAAATTAGTATCGTCTGAAATGTCAATGCTAGATAACGAAGCTCCTGTGTGAGTGTGTCCGGGGTCGGCTCCAGTAGTTACATTAGCACCAGATATTGTAGTAGCTGTAAGGACTCCAGTGCTAGAATTAAATGTTAAATTTGTACCAGTTTTTCCTGCTATTGTTCCAGTTGCTGCAATTGCAAATAAAGGAAAGCAAGTGGTGTCAGCACTCTCGTCTGCTACTGTTATAGATGCTACTGCTGTTATATTAGTTCCAGTAAAAGTAGGTGTTGCTCCTGATATTACAGATTGATCTATAAAACTATGGTCTGAACCATCACCTAAACCTTGAATATTTCCGTGGTCTATATCTGTTTCAAGAATTGCGCCAGTTTCTGCTAGTGTTTTTTTGACATAGATGTCTGCGCCGGAAGCTACCAGAAAGTCATTGGCTGCATCTGCTAGTGAGTGAAGTATGTATTGAGTATGGTCGTCATCAGCTAGTCCACCAAGTGATCCATGATCTATATCCTCAAACTTTCCCCCGATTTCTTGTAAAGCAGTCTCAACCTCTGCACCAGTATAATAGCTTCCAGAATCGGTTATTGGAACATCTAATGCAGAAACTTGATTTGCTCCTGTTCCCCAGTCAATATGAGTATCATTGATTCCATTTGCAGTGATATCTAAAGTAATATAATTTCCGCCATCAGCATAAGAAAGTGGCGAACCAACTCTCAACACTCCGTCATTTGAAGCCGCTCCAATATAATCTGCTGTTGCTCCCGAATCAACTTTCACTTTATCATCAGCAATTATTGCATCAGCAGTATCTCCAATATAATTATAACAAGTAATTTTAGGCGTTCCATAGCTTAAATCTGAAGGAGTACTACCTGTTTGAAACCACACAATACCTAGTTTATAATCAACACCCCAAACACCTTCCGAAGGCGTTATAATAGTAGACCCATCTGTTTTATAAAGAATTGCTTGAAAACCATAAGAAGGCACTTTAGTAGTAGCATGAGGAACGTCCCGAGGATTAATCCAATCTTGAATAAAACCAGAATCATTAATATACCAAGCTTCGCCATTACTACCGGCAACTTCAGTTAAAGCAGTAGTAGTATATTTATTTCCAATAGTAGGATTTCCAGATACCCAAGTATCACAAGCTGCCGCATCAGCACAATAATCAATAGAATCTGCCCAAATCTCAGTAGTTCTTACAGTATGACCTGCTTTATACAAAGCCTCATAAACTTCTTGATTCGCTTCAGTAGGAATAGTCTGAAGAGAATGAAAAAAACTCATTTTGTCTTGAAATGTTTCGGATGGTTCCGCCATATTATCACCAATCTATATTCATTAAATTAAACTTTGAAGTGTTATCTGCCAAAGTAATTTTAATATCAATACCCCAATTATTATATCCAGTACCAGACCCAGTTGTTCCGCCAGTGCCCAAAGTAAATTTCCATCGTTTTGTTCCAGCATCTAAAGTATAAGTAGCTTTGTCTGTTCTACAACCATCGCCATCGCTTAAAGATCCGCCTGTATAATCTTCATTCATATTATACCAAGTGCTTCCACTATCCAAACTAATTTCAACAATAAACTTATCAGCCGTCATGTTTGCTTCAGTTAAACCAGTTCCTGTTAATGTAAAGATTCCATTTGAATGCGCTACATTATTATCTCTATAATAACTATACCATGTCCTGTCATTAGATACTGCTGAATAATCAGGTTGTGATCCAGAATCTGGTTCATAAGCACTATAATCTGTTTCAGGATACATCAAATTGGTTCCAGCAATCTGCGCTCCGTTGTTATCATCATAAGAAGTCAAATCCTGTGTTTTGTCCCACGAAGTTGATAAATCGACTTTCAATCTTTTACTTTCGTCTTGAAAGCTTTCCGTTGTATCAGAATTACTTCCATTATAAGTGTCTACTGCAAAAGAAGCATTTGAAGAAACCTGAGAACTTCCTGCCGCCCAATCAATAGGAGTCGCGGTAACATTGCCTGTAGTGGTTAGAGAATAAAAATTTGAAGAATTAATTGTCCAATTTGCTTTACTATATGAATCATTGTCACTGTCCCATTTTGTAGTCCAACCAGTTAAATCACTTCCTTGAAGACTCAAAGTAGGCAAACCATATTCTGTTCCAACAATCTGAACTTGAGTAGTTGGATAAGTATTTCCGTTTAAATAATCAATGTCGGAAATACCTATATTAAACGTACTTCCCGTATCATAATAATAAACGCCAGACTTTTGAACAGTTGATGAACTATTTTCCGAAATGGTAACACCTGTTAAAGCAGCAACATTTGGTTCAATGTCTGAAAAAATATCATCTTGCGAATAAGTAAAATCTCCATCATCAGAATTATGGTGAATGGTTTCAACACTATATCGTCCACCGTTTGCAATAACATCATCAATATTAAAAGTCACAGTAATGATACCTTTGTATTTTCCAACTGTGTCGGAAGCAAAACTTGTGACAGCGATTGTGATGTTATCAACAGTAACATTTGTATTCCCAGTAATAGCAGCAGTTGTATGCGTAGCCAAAGGAGTTGTTCCATCAACATCATAAACATTGACTTCAATTGTTGTCGAAGTATTATTAAAAAAACTACAAGTATTTGTAGTTGTATATGTATGAGCATTTGTCCTATGAGCGGAATGACTTGTTCCAGCAGTCCAACTTCCAATTTTAAAAGGGGTTCCTTCTGAAGTAGGATCCGCTATCAACCTATTTGAAACAGAATGATCGCTAAGCTCACAATCATTTGTACCGTCACTAGTATCAAAATGACTTACCCAACTAGGAGCAGGAACATAAACATTTGTTTTACCTCCACTAGAAACCACAAAAACATCAGCACCTATAAAATTAAGTATTGTGGCAGGCGTTTCAACAGCCGAACCTTCATCTTGTGTTGTGACACCACCTGCAATAGTTACAGATTCGTCACCTCCATCACCAGTTTCAGTAACTGATATGTTTGTCCCTGCAGTCAATTGATTAATTAAATAATCAGCAGTAGTATCATTCGATGAAACTTTAACTTTTTCATCAGTATCGACAATAGAATAAAATTCTAAAGCAGTCTCGCCAACATTAACACGAACTCCTTTTAAAGAATCTCCTGTAAAATTCGCAGGCGTATCTGTTAAGCTAACAAAATCTTCTGGTTTGTCATTAAAGGTGTCCCAATCAGTAGAAGACAAATAACCATCAGTCGAAGTATCAGCTAAAGTTATTCCGATTGTAACATAATCGCCACCATCAGTATAAGATAAAGGAGCAGATGATCTTAAAGCACCATCATTAGAAGCAGCGCCTAGATAATCTCCAGATGCACTAGAATCTACAGCCACCTTAACATCAGCGCCAGCTCCACCTGAAGCTCCGCCTCTAACTCTAACCAAAATTAATCACCGTTAAATATAAACTTAGCAGCTTCTCCGAAATTTTCAAACTTCTTGCCAGCTGTCATTGGTTTAAATTTTTCGAAGAGTTCCACTTTCTGTACAATAATTTCTATATCAGCATCATCGTTATGTTCCAGAATAAAATCAATGTTTTTCACAAACTCACTTTTTTCAGAAGGTTGTGCTACAAGTTTAGGATAATCATATCTTTCCATTATTACAAAATGATAAGCAAATAAAATAGGTTTATCGCCCCATCTTTCTAGTTTTTGTTCGGTAGTAATTTTATGCATATCAATTGTAGCTTCAAATTCTTCAGCATTAATCATATGAATGTTTGTTATGTATACAAGTGCGTGACATCTATTAGAACCAATAATGTAAACAGGAGTATCCAATGCTTCCATAAATTCAATATCTTTCACAATCAAAGTCTTTGTATCAGTTACAATCATTTCAGCATCTTCTTCAGACACAAGCAAACCAGCTTCAATCTTCTGCAGATATTCTGCTCGTTTCTCTTTGTCTTCAGGAATAATAGGAATTTCAGTTTCACTCACTGACATAGTAGGGGTTTCAGTTTCAATCACTGTCATCACCTTCCTCATCATCAGATGTATCTTCTGGTTCTTCAGATTCTTCAGGTTCATCTTTTTGAGGTTCACGTTGTGGAGAAAGTACTTTGCCCTTATCAGGAAGTTCTTCCAATTTTCTAATATATTTTTCTAAATCTTCATCAGGAGTAATCAAACCAGCATCAGCATATTTCTTCAATCTTTCTGCTTGTGCATCAATTTCTTCTAATGCTATTTCACCCCATCTAATAAATGGAACATCGGGTAGCTTGTATTGTTCAGCCATAGGAGCCATGATTTGTTTCCTGAAAGATTGTACTGTTTTATCAATAATCTCTTTCATAGTCAGCTTCATTAAATATTCCTGCCGTGCAAGAGTAGCTCTATTCGTTTCCTCTCCAGCACCTGTGGCGAATGCTTTAGCGATTCCCAACCCAGTAACTTCTTGGTCAATAAAATAATCAAGATGTTCTTGTAATTTTTCGGGATTCTTTGCTTCTAGCATTCCAAGTTCTACCCAATAAGGTAAGCCTAAAACTGTTTTATAATTTGTCGTAGACATTTGTTTAACTATCTTCGCTATCTGATCTCTTGTCGGTTCATGCGTCATATCACCAATCTTTGCATATTTAATCGGAAAACCTGTTTTGTAAACAGCATTAGCCAATGCTTCTTCCATTGTAAGTTTTCTTAAAGAACCTTGAAAGATAGATTCGATTAATCCAATTGGATAAAATCCATCCCCAAAAGTATATAGTTTAAATTGAGCAACAATGTCTGCCGGTAAATAAAGTGACGTGGTAGGAACGTCAGCGTCTTGGGGGGGTTGTATAGGTTGTTCAGCAATTAAAGCGTTTACACCGAGAGACATTGTATACCCGAGGGGTCTGTTATATTTGTCAAGCATGATACTTTCATCATTTCTTTTAACATAATCCATTCGTTTAGTATCGAGAACATCAATATCAACTATTTTAGTTTCAACATTGTTATATATTTTTTCAATCATAGATCTGCCATAGATACATTCTTGCTTGAAAATTTGTTCCCATAATTCTTTCTCAGTTAGATCTCCACCTTTTAATCCAATCTCACCGAAAAAAGTTTCAAAGAATTTAACTGACTTCTCGCTACCTTCTAAATGATAACCAGCAGCCATAATAATCTGCACTATTTTATTAATACTATTAAACACAACAGGGTCTGAAATATATGTTTGTTCCAAATTATATAAATCTTGCCTAACAATTGTTGGTGTTATTTTTTTACCGATAGGTTTTCCATCGTCAGCAATTTCGGTATCTTCTGCCAACATAACCTTTTCCAATCCTATTCCTCTAGAAAATGATTTCATTTTAACGCCTCTTTAAATTATAATACCATTCTGTAAACTCTACTTTTACAAAAAACATCACTAATCCCCATGCAGGGACAGTATACCACTCTAAAGGAACATGAATAACGATATGCAACATGTAGTTTATAAGAATCCCATAACCTATCATAAAGATAGATAAGGTTTTAAAATATTCGACAATGCTAACCCATTCATTTTTCTTAGTCTCATTTTTATTCTCAGTCATAATACAACCTCGACTTTAAATACTTTTCTATATAATGTTAATAAGCGTAACTAGTATTTAAATGTTACTTTCAGATAACCAACTTATGCTTCTTTTTTGGTTCATTTTCCGAAATATTGTCAACATGACGACCATATCCTTCGGCTTCAAGTTCATCAGATGTGACAATAAGATCTGAAAAATCAGAAGAACGTATTGTTGCAAAATCTTTTACAGCCATAGCAAGACTCATAACCATATCGTCATGTGCTAATTCAGAAGCTAGGGTAGAAGAAATGCCTCCTTTGGTTTTCTTCTGTTGGAAACCACCCAATTCTTTAACCAAAATTTGCGTTGTAGCAAAAGTTCCATCAGATTCAGAACCGGGGATAACCAACCTCGGAGGATTTTCTACAGGATTATCTGACTCCATTAAAAGCCTTAATCCAAGAAGTATTTTATTTCGTTCAGGAGCAGAGAAACCTTGTCCTTCCACACTAATACCACGTCCTATTAGTTCTTGTTTGAATCGTTGTCCAAAAGTGGATTCATCCAATATAACCTTTCGTGGTGAATAGTCTTCATATACCTTATGAACATCATTAACTTGCCCAACAGAACTCTTGTATCGTTTAATAAACCTAACTATAACAGGATTCTTCACAATCACATTATGAACTGCACCAAACTCGTCTTTGTATTTTTTAGGATGTTCGCCAACATAATGATCTACCACAGTATAGACATTAAAATCTCCGGTAGGTGAATCACTCATAGCAAAATCAGCTCCAATCATAGTCATGCCTTTCGTGTTTCTTGTGAAAGACATATCATAATCCATACAAGATCCAATCATAGTTGGTGAAAAGATTGATGAACCATATGCTTCAGGATTACACATGTATTCCCTGTTGAAATTGTATTCCCCCATAACATCCCTAATGGCTCTTAGTTCATCTAAAGAGAATCGTTCATGCCATTGTGCCTTTAACCATTTACCAGTATCATCTGTTACAACAGCTGGTCTCCAAGAAGAAGCCCACATTCCCGGATGGTTCTTTGCATGAATATTTAAATCATAAAATAAGTCATCTGCAGAAACTGGTGTTCCCACAACAATAAATTGTCCACGTTTAATCTGCACACGAGGAAAGAAAACTCGCCAGAAGATATTTTTAATAGTCTCCATTGGCATATCATTTTCTCTTAGAATATCATCAAGGATTAAATAGTTTGGATGGATTCCCCTAGCAGTATCATTAAAAGGTTTCACATAGCATTGATTGCCATTGCTTGTAATAATAGAAGACTTGTTCCAAGCAGTATGTTTGTTCTTAGGAATTAAATGTTTTAAAAAAGGATTAGAATCAATTGTTCGTTGAATGATTCCCATCGTCTTCATTGTTTGTTCCAAAGAAGAAGAAATCAAAGCAATCTCTTTATCTTTTTCTCGCCACATTCTCCAAATAGGATATGCCACTGAAAAGATTGTAGTCTTAGAATGCCCAACAGACCATTTCTTAGCATTGTATCTGTGAGTAAACAAGGATTCTATTTCTTCTTTGTGGAAGTCTCCCATCTTATAGTCAAGAATTTCTTCAATGAAGTAAGAAAAATCATTATAACACTTATAAGAAACATCTAATAAATCTTTCCGTTCATCTATTTTCACTGTGGTAGCCCCATTTTAACCCTAGCTTTCCATTTGGTGAAGTCGTCAATAAGCTCTGGTTTAGGAGAATTGAATACAAACTTGCCATCAATTAGTTCTGCGTCCATTACTTCAAACCATTTTTCCTGTTCTTGTTTCATGGTAAGAACTAATTCATTTGTATTAATAACGTTTATGTTCTCAGCTTTAATCTGATTAACCTGTGTTTCCAAGAAACCAAGTTTCCTCAAACCAACTTTTAGAAGTTCACGATGTTCCCTCATTCCTTTAATTAGTTCAGAATCTTTTCCATCATCTTCTAGTCTTATCAATAACTTCCTTGACATTTCTGCTAAGTCGTCAAACTCATTTGTAATGCGCTCAATTGAATTAAGCATGTGATCAGCATAACGTTCCTGTTTGTCTTCATCTTGAAGACTTTCAAAAATATTCTTTTTAAACTTGTTAACTTTTTCAGGAGATATATCATGTCCTTTCTCTTTAAAAATCCTAGACACTTCAGCAGCAGACTTCTGCTCGCCAATAAGTAGTTCCATAGCGTCTCGCTCTAATTGTTCATCCCCATCTCCTTTTGAGAATAACCCAAACTTACTCATCGTTATCAAACTCCAATTTAATAAATTTACATTTAGTCACAAGTATAGCACACTCCACAACAATATTTTTCTTTCACTTCCTTATTGCAATGATAACAATAAGTTTTTTCTTCATGATTTAAATCATCTTCTAATTTTTTTAATGCAACTGAATCCATTATATCCACCCTTGACCATGCATCCATATAATTAAGAATAAAACACCTGCAATTATTAACATATATCGATGCGTAATTTCCACTATAACCACCTTAATAGTGAGCCATATAGTAACACCCTATTTTTCTAACACAATCTGTGCAGTACAACTTCCCAGAAACGGCTTGTAAGGCTGGCGTTTCGGGAATCATCCCTGTAGATTCTACTGGTTTATCACAATGATTACAATTAAGCTGGTCGCTCTTTTGTTGCATCATCCTTTTTCACCTCAGGTTTCGCCTCTGGCTTAGGTGGTGCTGGCATTTCTCCAACATCAAATGCTACATGCATTATAACTGGATTTAAACAATGAGGACAAACGGCTGGTGTCTTGGTTAAAATATCTCTTGACCTTTTCCTCGCCTCATACAATTTTTTATTATCATCTACTTTTTTTTGTTCAATATCTATTTTTCTTTTTGCTTTAACAGCTTTAGGTTCTTTCATATTCTAATTCCTCCTTAAATTATCTTAGACAAGTTCCTTGTCCTCTTCCTGTATTAGGTCCTTGACCTCTTGGTCCAGTTCCATCTCCTTGGGGCATAATAAGTTCCTCCTTTTATTTTTAAATCTTTTCTGTTCACAAGTTAAACAAACATCAGATGATATGTCATAATCATAATCATCCTGAAATTCAGAATGAAAAGCCCAATCAGGACATTCTTCCGCTGTCATACTAACCATTACACCCCAGCTACTATATAAAGGTTTCTTCCCAAGTGCAAAAGTGCAACAAGTAAGTGCAATCATTAAATGGCAAAAGTTTAAACTAAAATAAATCCTAGCAAGATAAAAAATTTAAGCAAGTAACAAGAATAGTACAAGTTATGTTCGAGAGTGACTAGTACATATATGGTCGTATTTTTTCGTGAATGACAACGACAAATGACGTAGTTCGGATTATGTACTTTTTTCTTTGTTTTGGTTAGGAATCCAATTGTTAGGAATCCGAACTATATGTTGTTGTTTGGTTTGGAATCTGTTAAGCAATACATTTATAAACATTTCGTTTCATCATGGTATTAGTTCCTTCGTTGTTGTAGGAATGTGTAACTTTGGACTGTGATAAAATGACAGATAAGGAACATATGGAAATATTGAACAGGTTAGTTGATGACGCACAACAAAAAGCGTTTTGGGTTGTAACGGTTGCAGAACTTGAAAACCTTTTGAAAGAAGTTAAAAGGAAACACCCAACAGGTAAAACCCTGCCTATAGTAGACTTTGAAATAAGCTATTCGGGCAGGAACAACGCCTATAATATAGGACACGATTGGGTTGTGCAGGACTAATGGAATGTTACGCCTGCGGGCAACCACACGCCAAGTATAGCGATAGCGAAGGGAACGGGCTATGTTCCCCCTGCTATGGCTTTGCGGTTGCTGTTGATGATAGCGACAGTAACTAATTTTTTTTATCTTAAAGTTATGTAGAAGCGTTATGTATACAAAACCATTAGGTTTATAAACTTTCCGAATAGGGTATATAGTCAAATACAGAAACTAACCTAATTGTTATGTAGAAACCAAACCAATAGGTTTATAAACATATCGAACAGGGTATATACTACTATATACTATAGTATAATATAATCCAAACTATATGGAATGAAATAGTTTGTTATCCATACTACCTATAGGTTTATAAACATATCGAACAGGGTATATACATAACAAAATACATTATAATATAATCCAAACTATAAACTAATATATAGTTTAGTATCCGAACCATAGAATAGGAACACTACTATATATAAGTATATCGGTAAGGGATACATTTATAAACTTGTTTATCCCTATTTAGTAGGCTAAGGTTATCTTTTATAACTGATTGCTGACATTCTTCGCTGTTGTAGAATGTTGGGCTTAGTAGGG
>Ga0208904_1001581_pt1 | contig 15393 bp, 19 predicted proteins | sample AntAceMetag02UKB_FD_184774 | JGI IMG/M metagenome (GOLD analysis project Ga0208904, IMG submission 184774) | Saline lake microbial communities from Ace Lake, Antarctica - Antarctic Ace Lake Metagenome 02UKB (SPAdes) (version 2) | ecosystem: Environmental > Aquatic > Non-marine Saline and...
ACATTAGAAAGTTTTCACGTATGTTGTATGTATCTAATCCATCGGTTATACAATGGATACAAAGCCCATGTCTCTACCAAGGGTCTATTCCGTCTGAATGGATTGAGATTGCAAAATTACGATACAATCCACAAGCTTTATTCTACCATAACTTGTCCATGAGCAAAAAGAACTATATGAGGTATGTTCATTCAAATGAGATGGTTACACAAAAAAAGTATTTGTATGCATGTAGAGGTGTACTTAATGCAATGTGGGTTCTTAGGTACGGTATGCTCCCACCAATAAATCTTGAAGAATGTATAAAAGGAAGTGACATTACTGATGAGATAAAAGATGCTATACTAACCTTGATATCAAACAAAAAGCAAGGCCTTGAACAAGAGACATGTGACAGAATTCCTTTGTTGGATACGTTTATTGAAACCCATATCCACGGACCAGATGTCCATATACCAAAAAGGAACTATGCTAAAAAAGCAGAGCTTTTGAATGATGTCATTAAGATGATTGTATTAGACAACAATGGATAAAGACTTACTCGATTTGATAGTAAATGATATCTTATGGTTTGAAAGACACACACCAAAGCAAGATGTGATGGATTCCGGACCTATTTATATCGCTTTACACAGTGAAGAAGACCACCAAACCAATAATAATCTTATGCGTAGTATATTCCGAGGTTTAAAATGATAGTTACATATATTAATAGAGGAGAATTTGAAGACGAGCTTACTGATGCAGAATGGATTGCACTCGAAGATGCAAGATGGCATGTGTATTGGAAAGGGTATACTACAGAAGGTGAATCCTATAAATGTTCTAGTTATGCTGAAGCTTGTGAGAATAGAAAAACAACAGTTGCAAAAAAAGCAAGTAAAAAGTTTAAGACCATTGTGGAGGCTATCCTTGAATTTGAAAGGATTACAGTTAGAGACACAGCAATAGAATACAACACAAACATAGTTCCCCCCCCACATGCATTCGAATGGATGGGGTCTACATGTACTGGATATGGTTGTCTCAAATTTTTGTATGAATATGTCCCAGAGTCCTTTAGACGAGCAGTACAAGAGCTGAATAGATTAGGATACAGAGGAGAACAAACAAAACCTAAAAAGGAGTTAAATGATTTTATATAAAAATGACACATGCAGCAAGACGACACCGAATAGACTGGACTCATGAGTATTCACTATTTGGAGAACTTAATGAAGGAACGAGTATAACTCATTCCATAGAAGATGCTATGGCACTCTTCCCCACAAGAATAGCTATACAGCATGAGATTTGCTCAAGAACAAGAGAAAGTTTAATGGAGGATGTTATCCAAATGTTACAGTTTATTAACGAAGACAATTGTGAGATTATAAAATATACACTCCTACGTTATTTAGATGCAATAATACAACCTAGAGTGGTGCCCACACATTATGGCCGAAATTCTATTCTCTATGATGAGGCATCATATATGGGTCCAACCACTACGTCACTTTATGGTTCTATGTGAATAGTGATTTATTAGTGTTAAAATGAAATTATTCTAACAGACAGTAATTAGCGATACCATATCTGTTAGGGATTGGGAGGGTTGTTATTCGGACCCCTCCCCTTTTTCTTTACTTCTTTTTAACAAAATATTTGTTTATAAGCGCAGTTATCACACCACCAGAAGTAACCCCATCCTTAAGATTCAAAAGTTGTTTAACAACTGAAGACCCACCATATCCAACTAATCCAGCTTCAGCACAAGTAGCTACTTCACCCAAACCCAATTCTGGAGAATACACAACGGCAACACCTCCAAGAAGCCCACCAGCTACACATGGGTCTAAGAATTTTGATACATCAAAGTCTTCGTTTGTTTTTCTGACTCTAAGATATCCAAGAAACCCATATACGGCTCCACCGAGAATACCAGCCAACACAAACAAGACATTAATCTCCATCTTAGTTCTCAGCTTTTTTAATGTCTTCTACAACCTTAAACTCTGCATAAACTCCGATATCCTTCACTATAAATGCCCATTTGCCTCTTTGTTCAGGAAAGAACTCAGCATCACCATCATCACTATCAGTATAGATACCTACTCTTTTGCCATCTGGTTTCACTAAAGTAACTTCGACGCCACCTACTGGCAACTTTCCAGTTGTCTTGTCTTCACGGTCAGCAACATATGCACCAATAGACAAAGGTTCATTAAGCGAGAATATATTATTGTCCATATCAACATTTTCTTCATTCAAAGTCACAGTACAATTGTGTTTATATGCCACAGACGATGGATTATTACAACTCCAATTTGGAGTGACCTTATGTTCAATAGCACCTGCATCCCACATTTCCTTAGGGGTTAGTTTTGTAGTTTCATTCGTCATCTTTTTGTTGGGAACCATTCCGAGAAGGGTTCTCTTTGATTTTTATCTTGTATCTTGATATATAAGAATACATAATATACAACAATGGGAAACATTGATAACCAACTGGAGGACTTTAGTCCAAGCAAAATCTCGTATTATATCTTTTTAAGCATTCTGTTCACTTGTGTGTCATGCTTAACAGGATGGATTTTAACGATATATTTAATTCCAGCCACTCTTATAACCTGGTTTTTGGTAATCGGAGCTGCTTGTGGACTTGGTGGACTCTCATTGATACTTGAGCATTACTTGATGTGGGGTTATTTAGAATTTGAGTGGCCTGGTCATGAAACCTATGGTGCGATATTAATATCTATTGGATGTATATTGGCCTTCCCCTACTTCGTAAGGAAAGCCCAAACAAGATGTCTTAAGTGTGGAGCTAGTCTGTATGTTTATAGAGGCAAATCTTATTGTACAAATCGGATGTGTAATTGGTCTGCTGATAAAAAAAGAAAAGGAAGAAAATGTGAGGAAGAGTAATATTCTAATAGTTTCATTTTAATAGAATAACGGTCTAATATACCCGGAGATAACCAAAAATGGCACGATACAGCGCAGGAGATGCGACTTGGAGAGAAGGATACCGGAGAGTGAGTAAAACCGTTTCCATACCAAAGTACCTTATGGATGACATCGAAGCTCATGGAAAGCCTTCAACGATTATAACTGATATCCTCGAAACACACAAAGATGCTATCGGAGATGGGATTCACCTTGACCTTATTAGACGAAGGAAAGAACGTATAGCTCTTCTTGTAGAAGAAGCTCTTAAGGAAAAGATGCTTTTGATGGTTAGAGAGGTTGTTAGGGAAGCTGTCGATGATTATGTAGATGGGATGCCTTAAGATGAAACGAGGCGGTTGGTTCGAAACAGAGATAAGCGAGGCCTTGAAACTATGTAAGATGTGTTACAAAGATAACTTTTTTTATCGTAGGATTCTAGACTCAGGTAGAGTAGGAATCAAGGTCCCTGCTGATTTTTTTGTGATACACGATGGTCATCCATGTCTTATTGAATGCAAATCCACTAGCATAAAATCAAGTTTTCCGATGGCTAATGTAACACCACATCAAATAGATGATTTATCTGAAGCAAACAGAGCAGGAGCAACATCATTAATCCTAATAAAAAAGAATAAATACCCTGCTAAATGTTATTGTATTTCAATCCAAGGTTACAACGATATCTGTATGAATCTCAGAATACAAGGAAGAAAGTCTATTAGATGGGACTCGCTAGATTCATACCCTCAAGCAGTCCCCTTAGGTAAAATTGGCACAACTTGGGATTTAAGGCCTATATTTACTCCCCAAAATCAAGACCAACGCGCCCCTTGATTATAACCTTTTCTTCACCACCAGGAAGTTCTAGTTCGACTTCCTCGGTTTCTTTTTCTATTTTCTTAAGTTTTTTGTCTACATCTTTGATAACGATACCTTCTTTCTGCAATATCTTCATCGCATTAGACACACCTTTAGCTATGTCTGTAATCTGTTCATCATCCTTAGGTAAAGTCCCGAGCATAGAATTCGCAAGAGTAATCCACTCCCTCAACTCTTTCACACCAGACACCACCTTAGCCTTCTCATCTATTGTTCCACGCTTGGCTTGACTCCACATAGAATCAACGATTTTTTGTGTAAACTCATATCCTGTTTTGAACTTCTGTATAACATCCACATACTGAGATTCTAATTCATTTGTGTATTCTTTACGTTTATACAACATAACTGGTGCTAAATCGGTTGATTTCCGTAACCAACCTCCAACAGTAACCGCATTGACTTTATAATTGTATTGCTTTTTCATGTGCTTGGCAATATAATCATTGGATTTCCCAGACATTTTTAGACGCATAATGTCTTTTTTCCAAGCAAGTGGTGTAAAGTCTAACTTTGAACTACCCTTTGGTAATTGTCCTTTTGCTTCAGGTGCTTCTTGGGTCATTGATTATCAGTACACTTAACAAAATTAAAGGTTATCACGAGAGATACAAATAATATAATAGATATAATACATGGCATTATCTCATGTGCTATCACAATGTCTTCAGTTAGGAACATAATACATACAATCGTCCATAGAATCCAGATGAGTGTTTTTCCAGCAAAGAACATTCCAAGTCCCCTAAAGTATGAGGATTTTAGGTGGATGGAATGATTGAGATAATAAAAGCTTAGATACATGGAAAAGACTATAAGTCCAGTACTAGCCAACAGATGAATTAGAGTTATCCATTCCATTATAATATCCCTATTATTTTTTCAGCTCCTGCGAGTATAGCAAGTGCAATAAAAGAGATAGTTAATAAGTATAACAATTTTGTTTGTATTGCGGAGAGCATAGCATTGTTTTCTGTTATCAATCCACTTGTTACTTTATGCTCTTCATTGTGTAAGCGTATACTTTCAGACAACTGTTTGTTGTATATTGACATTTCTGCAAGAATCTCTAAGAGTCTTTCATCCGTATTCGATTTCATTTAAGCTTGAACCTACTAAATATACTTTTTGAAAGGGAGTCACTATCCTTTGGTTTAGGACTGGTCTTTTTGGGGATAGCTTTTTTTTTAGGTTTTGGTTTTATGACTTCGAATACTATAAGAATTGGCTTCTTTGCATATTCATCATAGTATGTAATAATCCAGATTCCAACTGAATCAAGGACAAGTAATGCATCACCTTGCTTGTTCGTGGTTACTTGGAATATTTTTTTTTGTGGATTTTTGATATGAAGTTCCACATCTTTCAAGGATTTTTCAGAATGAGTTCCAAAGTTTATATAATCCACGTGTACACATATCTGAGTATCGATGGGAAATCTAAGACCATCGTATAATGCATTGAGGTTGACACCTTTATTATCCTCTTTCATGATACACATGAAAGGTTGTGTATATGGTTGGGTTTTAGTCATCATAAGTTTATGTAGGTTTTACATTAAAAAGCTATGTACGGTTGGTTTCGTAATGTTTTACAGTTAAAACAGATTGTATCCTACCAAATCTAATAGTTGCGGATGAAGAAGCTCCGAGTACCTTTACTTTTTTGGTTCCAGGTGAATCCCCAAAATATTTTGTGATATCTATAGATTTTTCGGATGATGTGCTAAGAGTATGTCCTATATCTGTTTCTATATCAGAAGTTTTTTCCACATAACCATTACCATCATCTATTGCTATTTTAATAACATCAAAGTTATTGTCCCCTTCTGTAATACCAAAGGTTACTGAGTGTTCATGTGCTCCACCTGATGATGCTGTTTGCCCAGAAACTGTGTGTGTGTGGTCATCTTCATCTATTGTGTGAAAATGGGCATAAGTTGGAAATATCGAATATGTAACATCAGTCGAACCAGAATAACCAACTCTTTTCATTTGTAATTTTAGGTTGCCGCCTTCTAAATTCCCATGACAATGTATTGTCATCCATTGTACTCCATCTACTGTATTATCAACATACGCACCTGTTGAGATATATGCATTAATGGTACTTGTAGACTCACCTGGGAAATATAGAGATGTTGACCCAGATTTTGTCCAGATAGCTCTTGCTTGGTATATCGCATCTTCAGAACCATTGTTATCTATAGAAAAATAGATTACAGCACCTTCTAGGTCAGGTGATGAATTAAAGTTTTTAGCTCCTATATCAGTAAAACCTGTGCCTACTGTAACTGTATTTGCCACAGGTGCAACCCCAACACTAGCACTGTAGGTACTTGGATAACTCGAAAAATCAAGACCACCACCTGCACTACTTGTTTGTGTCGTGACTGTGTGTGTGTGCGCACCAGTATTGTTCGTAGTTGATGCATATGCTCTATATGGTGAGGTATAATAAGATAGTTTAGCTTTGTCTACTTTTATAGCTTCATCTGGAATTTCAAATTCCATAACAAGCGGGAATAGTTCTCGTGGGTCTGCAGCATCATCATCTGAACCAGAAGGTGAACCTGCATCTGGGGTCCACGAAATATTTGAACCTTGGCAATCATCATGTTCGTTTACAGTAATAGTTTGTGGAACACCTTGCCCCCATACAGCTATGTTTCCAATTTCTCTTTTAGCTTGAGCAAGTTCAGTTGAAAACGAATAAGTACTGTTTCCTAAGGTTAATAATACTCTAGGTAATCCCTGGTCTTTTCTAATCCTAATCTCGTACAATCGATAATCATCGAGTGCTCCTGAACTATATCCATCTTCTACACGTAACATATCACCTAGTTCTATATGATTCAAAATAGACGCAGATTCTGATTCTAATGTTACAGTTTCAGGTGGAACATAATACACATCTATGAGGTTTCCTCCCGCTACATCCAAAGCATTTTGGTCTATGATAGTATTATCATATGGGGTAGAAGTTAACAAACTCCATAGTTTTATAGAAGAACCAGTTTGTGCACTGGCCACGGTTGGTAAATATTGTGCATCATATACTGGAACATTCCTTCCATGAGCATAATAAAATCTAGAAGATGGTGGGTATGTATCTAATCTATCGCTTGCTGAATCGGCACGGGTAATGGTTCCACTTATCACACCAGTACTTTTATTATTTGAGAGAGTAGTTATACTTATTTTTTCATTACCAATCCAGACATCCAAGTTGCCAGAAGTAGGAAACAAAGAGGAGTCATATACAGTTATTTGTGAGGGTGATACATTTATGACTTCTGCGTTCGAGACATGCGTTTGGGCTACGTTGGCGCATCCTGTAAACGTGGTGTCAGTCTTACCAGAATATGTAATTGTGTCTGTCCCAATTACAATACTACCAGATGATGGGAATCCTGCTGTGTTTGTAACAGATATTGTGGTAGCACTTATGGCAACATTTGCAGTAAGCCAAGTATCTAGTGATACTGCTAGTTTTGACCTGATTAATGTAGCATGAAAACAAATGGATTCAAGTTGGTTGGCCCCGTCTCCAGCCCCTAATAGTCTAAGATAATTGATTCCTTTGCTTGTATCTACATCTTTTGTTATATCTTTGCAATTACCACTATTAAACGGTCTAAAATGTACACTATTCTTCTCGGGATACAACGTAGCATTGGTCCAGTCTCTTACTTCCAGTCTATCTTCTTCTCTATAGTCTATGCCAGAAGTAGGGGCTGGATGGGCTATATTCCACCAAAGTCCTAAATCATTCACAAATTTTGTTGTGACTTCAAGTGAATTTGTATTGTTTCCTCGAACGGTTGAACCACCTACTGAATCTACTGTGCCTGGTTCTAAAACCCAAGGAGACGAACCATCTCTATTCTCTGAACATAAATTATTAACAATATCTTCAGAATCAATATCAGTGTAGTCTAAAGTATCTATAAGTACTTTTTCTAAGTCTATTCCAGCTTTGCCTAAAAGTCTAACAGCAAACTTTATGGTACCTCTATTTGTATTGGCAGGTTTTTCTAGGATACCTGTTCCTAAAACTATTTGGTTGTAAACAACAACAAATCTGTTACCTACTACAATGTCTTCTAGACTTCCGTTATACCTTCTCAATTCGATGTCTAAGGTGGACACTTGGTTCTTACCTCTGAAGAATTCACAGGATTTTATGAGTGTGGTTACATTGTGTCTGTTTATGAACAAGCCTAGCCTACCTGGCTCTGACATTGGTATCCCAACACTCGCACTTGTGCGTACCGATGGTGCTATACTTAGTCTAGGCATCTTACCATATACCATCTACTACTGGAATAAAATCAAAATCCCATGTGTATTCAGCAGAGGGATTACAACTTGATAATGTTATGTAATGCCACATTCCTTGAACTCCATCACTTATATCTAGGTCTGGATATATCTCATTTGGATATTGACCTATTGTGTGTACGGTTCCTTGATGTAATGTACTACTATTATATAGATAGTCTCCAGGGTAAAACACAAACAGTCCAATACAATCATAAGATTTGTTTGTTTTTAGATATACTGAAACATTATCAACATCAGTTGTTAAGTTCCATAAAGGAACATCTATAGTTTGGTTGACTACATAAACTGGGTTTTGTGTTGCTCCATAGACTTGGTATTCTGGTTGTGAAGCTCCACAAAAACCGATGTCTCCTGTTTGATATATTTTAACATCTGATAAAGATACATTGTCCCCATCCAAAGAGAACAAACCAAACCGTATATTCTTTACTTCAAACCATGTGTTATCTAAGGTGTCATTATATTGGTGCCAGTAAGGCCCTGTTGCATTCCTCGAAACCAGTTCGATATCATGTATCTCAGTTTCATCATTATAAAATGTGACTGTGTAACGTAGATATGCACCATTTCCTCGTTCGTATGTGGATAGATTGTATTCTACACCAGATACAGAAAGATTAATCTCTGTAAAGTTCATTATAGGGAAATAATCATATCGCTTTGTGGTGTTTATCTCTGAAGAATTACTTCCATACAATGAAGGACTGCTACAATCTGTTGAGCCATACACAACATCTAATGGGTCTCCATATGCCACATAACCAACTGCAGACTCAGTATAATTCTCAGCGTCAACATACATCCTTATCTTCCAAGTAGTCTTATTTGTTATCGTATCATTCGCGGGTCTTATTGTTAGGTTCCATCCATAAATTGTATCTGTGTAACTACCAGACCAAAGTGCAGTATTCGTTTTCATTTCAGTTACACACGGTTTAGAATAAGAACCAACATCAGATAGTCCTTGGATTATATTATTATTTACAACCCATCCAAAACCATTATGTTTAAATCCTTTAAATTTTCCATCTTCATCACCACTTATGAGATACAAACTAGTATTGTAAGTGAATACAGTCGGATGTGAGTCATGCCCAGTATCTCCCAATCCAGAAATTATAGTAGTATTCAAAATCCATTGAGTCCCATTCCACATAAACCCAGTGTAATCCCCATAATAATCACCTGATATGAGATATAATTTCGAATCGTATTCAAAGGATGCTGGAGAAGATAATGTACCAATATCAGTTAATCCAATTACTATCGAAGAATTAGCTGTCCATCCTGACCCATTCCAGGTGTACCCATAAAATTTTCCATCTGAGCCACCGGTTATACAGTATAGATTACTGTTCAAACTGAACACTGTTTGGTCCCCCCCAAAACCATAATCAACTAGTCCAAAACTCACAGTTGAATTCGCATGCCAGGCTTCAGAATACCAATTGAATCCGGAAAATGTCCCATCATCCAGACCTACAATCATATAATATGAATCAGAGATATTGTAGATATAAGGAGCTCGTCCAGAAGCCCCACTTGCTATAGTCGAATTTGATACCCAGATATATCCCAACGCAAAATCATATCCAATATAGTTATAAGAAGCATTTGTTACATTAGATGCGTTTGATGCTACTAATCCCCAAGACCCACTTGTGTTTGTCCATAATTCAGTATGGTCTATAGTTCCGTTTGTAACTGTTGGGTAATACGTAAAGTTCAAAGTAGCTGTGGAAACAACTGACATGTTTATAGGTTCACCCAATAACACGCCACCATATGTTCCAGAATTACTTATATCAGAGCCAGACAAAAGAACGGCTGTTATAAAAGCAGCCAATACACCACCTGCAGAGACACCATATTCTCTGAATCCTAATTCAGTCATTGTTATAACCAGTTTGCTTTTTGTGGGCCTATATATGAAGTGGGAGCTGTTTCTACCATGGTATCTGGCAATAGATTCGCAAAAGCAGTCGAAAAGTTGCTAACATTAAATAGTTGTCTATCAGAAGCCCACCTATTATTGTTAGAATCAAATATAAGCCGCATTTCCACTTTTAGCTTGGTTGGGTCCGTAGAATCCTCTGTTACTCTTAAATCGTCTATAACACAGTTAGAATACACAAGTTCGGATTGTTCATGTGGTGTACCTGCATACGGTAATCCTTCTAATATAGTTTTTTCGGCAAGTGATGAAGAATAATTCCAGTTTTCGGTGTATCCTGGCATCCATTTTGAACTTATTTGTTTACGTGCTGCTAAATAAGATAATCCAGTTTCATTCATAAGGTACTTCACAAGATTGTTAAAACAATTATGGTTATAACCCCAATTAATATATACAGTTATAGGACTAGTGTAATGTGATGAAGGATGTGTCATATTTGAATCAAGTTCTTGAACACCTGAACGTTTAGCCATGTTCATAGCCATAAGCAACTTTTGTGAAAGTGTGTATGCTCTAGAATATGTGCCTTTCCCAAGGACCCCATCAGTGAATGGTTGTTCATCTCTCCATGTATCAGCTTCGATATATCCACTTACTGTAAGCGTGTTATTAACATCGTAAGCCCCACTTGATTCTAATTTTTGTCCTTCTCCATCGTCTTCTCCATCAGATGTCCCTGAAGTATCACTAAATTCTATATCAAGGTCTGCTTTTTTCATGCCATAACTTCGTTTATCAGAACTTAAAAACAATTGTAGGTCCTGGGTATTGAATCGTCTAAATGGATAAGTTGCTGAAGCAACAGCTTCAGAGTCACCGATATCAGAATCAGCTACCCATCCAAAAACATCAGATGTTGCAGTCCATTCAATCATAACGTTTCCTTTATACTTCAACCACATACTGGATTCTTGTTCCCCTTTCCTCAAACCATATTGTGTCATATTTAACCTCTCAATGCCCTCACCGATAACCTTCTTTCTATTTCGTCCATCATTGTATGAATATCCATAGGACTGTGGACTTCTACACCACTTAAATTAATATTAACTTGCTGATATGATTTAGAAGATTTATCGCTTTGTGATGAAGATACTGTTTGTGAGAGTGGTATCCCATTACGTAACATCTTTTCAGATAAGACATATTCACCTTGATGAACTAATGCTGAACCAGTTTCTGTTACTGGACCCCCATTTGCGTAGCTTCGCCCACCAAATAAAACATCGAGTAGAGGACTAACCAAAGAACCAGTAAGAGGCCCAAATTGTAATGTAGTCAGAGCAGAACTCACGCCTCTAAGCGTAGATATCAAAGTATTCCCTGCCTTACTCGAATCAGCCATAGCTTCTGTCATAATATCAAATGGCAAAGCAGCTTTTTGTTGTATCTTATCCAATGCACCAAATAATGTAACTTTATTTGAATACACTAATCCTTCTGTTGCAGTTCTTGCCGAACCCATCGCAGATTGCATAACATTAGCAAATGCAAGTGAATGGTTACTGCTCGCATCAAAAGCATTTACTATCTTTGTTCTGAATTCATTGCTAGAATAATCAGATGTTGTTGCCATTGCATTTGCTATTGCTTTCATACGTTCCACCATACTCAATGAAGAAGCATTGACATCAGAGTCTAATCCAAGCATACTCAACGCAACATCATCAACAGCACCTGAAAACGGAGAAAAAATATTGAATAAAGTTCTAACAATATTAGCTGAACCAGAATCTAATCCTCCGTTTATTGTGTTGACTATTTGTAACATCGCTGTATTCAAATCAATAGCTTTTGAGGTAGATGAGGTAAGCATTTTGATAATACCATCTAATAACGGACTATCTGGTGTAGTCTCGCTTAATGTAGCAATAACATCTTGCATGGCTGCATCAAATGGTACTATTGGTTTTTTTGTTTCTATTAATTGAGTCTTTAAATCTTCTAACCCATCTCTTGCGTTTTGAATAGTAGCCTCCCATATATTATAAGTTTGTGTATCTATATTACCTAAAGAATAATCTTCTTTAACCTGGTCATATAATGTATCGAGCACGGTCCCCATATTACTGACTTGTGCTATTTGGTAATTCCATACAACATCTTCTAAAACACTTAGTCCTACACCTTCATATTTCTGTTGCATATCCTCCGGTAGTTGAGCAAGCAATTGTGCGTATTCACTTAATTGGTCAAGAGGAATAGCTGTACCATCTTTGTTTTTACCACCATCCATTTGTTCCCATGCAGCATCGGTTTGGATACCGAGCCAATTGAACCAATCACCTGTAGACTTCACAAAATCAAAGGCATCCTTTTTTCCTTTAGAAAATGTCCCTGATATCCCTTTTCCAAAATTTCCAATAGACTTAGATAAATTATCAAAGTTTCCTGTGAGAGCTAAAACAATTACTGCAATGACAGCGAGTACCGCGCCAATTATAAGAACAATTGGAAGCATAGGTGTAAGTGCTGCTGAAAGTCCAGCTGCTGCAGGTGTAGCTACAGCCATTCCAGCACCAGCTGCGGCTGCACCAGCTCCTGCTGCTACGCCGGTAGTAGCAAGTGATGCAAAACTACCTCCTGTTGCCCATGAAGCCATTGAAAGTACCATTAGGCCCACAGTCAATGCTCCAAATACCATACTAAGTTCTTCTGAACCTGCTGCTAATGAAGCTATTAAGCCTATAATCGCGATTAAAGGTGATGCTCTCATAGCCATATTCAGACTTAGCTGACCACCTGTCCGTTTTTTTATAGCCTCTGAATCCCTGAGAGTTGCGACTCTAGACATAGCAGAAGCTTTAACTCCTGTAATCCTCGAGATAATTCCATGTTGTTGTGCGGCTGTATCTGCAGTTAATACCTGTGTGTTATATGCTACTGCCATACTTTCTTGCATTGTTGCAAGTCGGAGGTCCATCGCGGCTAATGCAGCACGAGATTTCCAGATAGTAATCGCATTCATTAAGAGGAGACCTTGTGCACCCCACATCGCAAGTTGACTAAGCACATCAACTAACCCAATTATGTCACCCCCAACTGCTTTAGCTGTGCCGCCCATAGTCTCTAACCACCATGTCATGAAACTAGAGTTATCAATCATCTTACCCATCTCTTTATTATTACGTTCCATTTGGGTTTGCACTTTCTTGGATTGGGCAATCATATTAGATGTAAGCTTACCTACTTGCATCCCCATAAACAACAGACTGAGATATTCCATTTGGAACTTATTTCTTTTACGCATAGTGACTATCTCTTTCTTTTGTCTGTTTACATTTTCTTGTGCCTTCCGACCATACCTATCCATACCAGCATAGAGCGCATCAAACGTTTTTATTTGGCCAGAATTTTCTAGAACGATACCCATCTTAGACAACTGTTTGGTATAATTCCTAACTTTGCTAGTTTGAGCAGCTTCAAATAGACCTTTATTAGCTGTACGTACAGCATCAATATCAGACAGAATAGCGTTCATAGTAGCTTTTACTTTATTTGTGCTTCCTGTTGTCACCAAATCTACTATGATGTTCACACGCTTATCAATCTCAGATGTCACCTTAGGTTCTCAACGTTCTTTGCAAAGGGTCTCGATTATTACTCATCCCACTTCTAAGTTTTTTTGTTTGTTTGGTTATGTATTCGACCATATATATAGCCCGTAGATATGGCATGTTGAATACTTGTTCATCATTTAGAGTATATTCTTGCATAAGGAAGCAGAGCATATCAGTAAAGGAATCTTCTAAAGACTCCTCTTGTGCCTGACGTAATAGCCTCAGTCTGAATTGCTCTCTGCTTCCTTTAACTTTCCCTTAGCCTTTTGTTCCTCTTCTTCGACTGCCTTATCAATTTTTTCTTGGGTTGTCCATCCCATTGCTATACTAAATTCAGTTAATATATCAACTTTTTTGTGGAGAACAAAATTTCCCAATTCTTGTTTGTAGTTTTCAGGATTCTCACCAACCTCAGGTGGATTAGCTTCGTAAAGCATTTCCACTAACATATCATCCACTTCAAGATAACCTTCTTCTGATTCTCTCTTCTTTTTATCTCTTGCCATAAACTTCGCTATTTGCTTGTTTGTTGGCTTCATCTTGAACCCGAAAGGTTCACCATCTACGTCCACTACAAGGTCCATGACCCCAGTGAATCTACTGAATTTTCCCATTTTCTAATTTCTTTAGCCTCTCCTCTATGGAAGCTAAACGTTTTTGAGTATGATAACCCGATAATAATAGTTTAAGTGCTACCCAACATTTGTTGCCAGCTTCTTCCTTCGCAAATCGAATGAATTCGGCTTCCAGAGGAAGGGGCATGTCATATATCCTAAAGACATGCCTTGCTTCGTTCCGGATGCTTTCAAGTGTTTTGTTCATTAACTCCCTGCTGCGTATTCCTCATAATAGTCTGTAATCAGACATTTTGCAGTCATTGTCTCTTCAACTGAACCGTCTCCAGCTAAGGAAATTTCCCTGCTTACTGGTAAACAATTGTTGATTAAGATGTTGACTTCTTCAGATGAACCAGTAGTACAGTCGTAAAAATGTAACAAAATAGCTCTTTTTGTTCTACATCCTGCGTTGTCTGCGCCTTGTATTCTGGTAAAGCTTTTACCACCATAGGTAATCGTAGTTCCAGCTCCATATTGCACCGCACCTAAATCCTCGTCTTGGTAGATAAGAGTAAACTCAGCAGACCTTAGTTCTGCACGTTTTTCTTCCATAGCTTGGTTGTTACCAAACAAATGAATTATCTCTACATCCGAATCCCCCCCAGTTATACGAACGTCTTTTACTCTACCAGAGTAATCAGAACCACTAGCACTACCATCAAAGATAGCGCTTAGGCTTTCGGTCGTTATAATGGAGGCTGCACCTATTGCAGTTCCTATCTTGGCGGTAGCTTCACGAGCATACCACAAATCTTGTAATGCCATTATCTTTTATACACTTTTTTTGGTGAGTACCTTTCTGAATAAGAAAGGATTTCACCTTTTGACGCGACCTTCTCCTGAGCTTCTATAACTGTTGAAGATACTCTGGGCTTTGTCTTCTTTTCGTCTTTCACAATCACCAGACTGCTCCGAAGAACAGAATTAGTCAATTCCTTTTTAGTAAGGCCTGGGACGTTCATAGTAGCCCCTGACTTTATAGTGACTCCACGCATGAATACATCATGCTTCCGTCTGTTTTTTACTAACATCTTTATTGTATCCTGTTTGTAAAATCTTGTATATCCCCATCCAACTTATGAAGACCTTGATTGAAACCTCTC
>Ga0208904_1001583_pt1 | contig 15392 bp, 16 predicted proteins | sample AntAceMetag02UKB_FD_184774 | JGI IMG/M metagenome (GOLD analysis project Ga0208904, IMG submission 184774) | Saline lake microbial communities from Ace Lake, Antarctica - Antarctic Ace Lake Metagenome 02UKB (SPAdes) (version 2) | ecosystem: Environmental > Aquatic > Non-marine Saline and...
AAGATATCCTAAAAGTATTATTCAGTTTATCAGAATTAGGGACGGGTTACATCCTACACAAAAGCCCGTTGCTTTAATGGAGTACTTAATCAAGACCTACACAAATGAAGGTGATACCGTTCTTGATTTTACAATGGGTTCAGGAAGTACGGGCGTTGCTTGCAGAAACCTTAACCGTGATTTTATAGGCATTGAAAAGGATGAAAACTATTTTAATATTGCAAGTGAGAGGATAAACAAAATTAATGAATAACCTCATAAAGGAAGGTGAGAAATGAGTATTGAATATTATGAGGAACTTAGCCGAGAAGAGATGGTTGAGGAAATGCTACAAGCAGACCAATATCATCAGACATTGCTTAATGAAGGGGCTTTATTGAAAAGCGAAATTAGAAGAATTACTGCGGAGAATGAAAGCTTGCGAACTGCGTTAAAAGACTGTATTGATTATCGATATGTTTATAGTGAATATGCCGCAGATATTTATTCCGCGGCGGAACACATCTTATCAAAAGATGTAACGATAGTGAAAGGAAACCTCTGGATATTTTAACTTAAAATTCCTCAACTTTACAGATCGAATAATGCATAGTATAATAATGAATGACTGAAGAAAAAATCAAAGAGATCGTTAGCGCCGTTAAGGCGGTGGATGTTGGGTTATTAGCAATGGAAGCTTCAGGAAACTATAAGTATCGTCAGAATATAAAGCTTTCAGACAAAGAACTACGAGAATATTTTGACAGCACAAAGTCAAATCTTTACACCGTAATAGTCTCAAACCTTGTATTGCAAGATCTATTTGCGAAACAAATCGCTAAGCCAAATTTCATGGATAAATTTAAAGCAGAATGTAAGGTGATTACGGAAGCTTTAAAAGAAGCAAAAATTAGGGGGTAGGATGTTTGAAGGACGGAAGATTAAAAAGCTTAAACAAGAAATAGAATTAAGCGGATTACAAATAGAGGTCGAAGGATTAGGCCAGATAAAAACCATCATAAAAGAATCGAGTATAGTTCAACCAGAAAGTGATGAAGCAGATTGGATGCTACTGGGAGAAGATTCTGCTAATAGAATCTTAGGCACGGAAGATCAAGATCAGCTTAAATCTCAAGTGACAAAAGCATTTTACAAAACTCCACATGGAAGAAACATTATCAGGCTCTTTGAAAAGTATGTTACTGGTAGGGGATTTTCACTTACTCCAAAAAGTACGCTTGAAGAAGTTGAATTAGTCTGGAATGAATTTTGGAAACAAAACCGGATGGAACTAAAGAAGAAAGAAATAGTTCGGCGCACAATGCGTGATGGCGAATGCTTCATCCGTTTTTTTAAAGAACAGGGGAAAGTTTCAATTCGATTTATGATTTCTCAGTTAGTAAAAGATCCAGAAGATAGAAAAACTACCGGAGCAAATACTATTATTTCTTCAGGTATTGAAACATCCGCAGACGATATTGAAAGGGTTCTTGCGTATTGGTATAAAGAGCAGAGAATCCCTGCCGAAGAAGTAATGCATATTAAGATACTCGTTGATAGTGATGTGAAACGTGGTCGGTCATTATTAGAGCCTATTATTGATTATTTATGGATGTATCGAGATTGGCTTAAAGACCGGATGAAGTTGAATAAAATTCGCGCTACTGTAGCTTTGATTAAAAAAGTAAAAGGAACTCCAACTCAGGCGGCTAATATAAAAGGCGATCAAGAAACTGTAAATAGGCTTAATCCAGATGGAACTCCGAAACAGAAAGCTCCTGTGGGAGTCTCGGTGATTACTACAAATCAGAATGTCGATTATGATCTTAAATCACCAAACCTTCAGGCGAGTGACGTTCAGCATGACGGAAGGACAATTCTATTGTCTATAGCGGCAGGAATCGGATTACCTGAATATATGATTACAAGCGATGCATCAAATGGCAATTATTCTTCTTTGATGACAGCGGAAGGCCCCGCAGTTATGGAGTTTCAGGATTGGCAGGATTTCTTTGCTCTTTATTTTGAGGAAATGTTTACGCTTGTAATTGAAACTGCGATTACTGCATCGCTTATTCCTGAAAGCGAAATGAGGACAACGAAAGAATATGTTAAGGTTGAAGGAAGGCCAGAACAGCAAGTCGAGAAAAAAGAGATTATACCCACGATAACAGAATGCTCAATTACTTTTCCAGATATTGTAGGAAGAGATATTGGCGCAGAAACTACTGCTATTATAACGCAAATGCGCGAAGGATTATGTTCAATGCAAACCGCGTCTGCAAGATTAGATCTCGACTATGAAGATGAACAAGAATTTATTAAACAAGAAGCTGAAGAGTTTGGCGATTCTGGAGAACCAACGGAAGATGATAAAGCTGAAATGGAAGAGGAACCAGAGACAGAACCAGAACCAGAACCAGAAGCTGAGGAAGAGAAAGCTAAATCGTGAAATACAAAGATGCTGTAAAGGAAATAAATGCAATAGGGAAAATCGCAAGTGAGAATCAGCTTACGCAGATAGAAATGCGCGCTAAAAAGATTCGGGACGCTTATACTGCAACTACAAAAAAAATCCAAAACAGTATTGTAAATTACGGAACACTTCCAAATCAAAAAATTACTACGTTATTCAATGACATTGATAAGCAGATAAATAAACTTTCAAAGCAATTGCAGAGAGAAATGAAATCTTCAGTAAATTCAGCCGCTAAAGTTGGAATCATGGACGGAAAGAGACAGAGTAAACCGTTAGCAGGATTTTTAAAGTTTGGTGCAAAAACTGGGATGACGGCTAATACCTTTGGAAGATTATGGCATGATGCTACAAATAAACTACTTACAGGAATCGATGGAGTTAAATTATCAGATCGTGTATGGGATACTAATAGGGTAGCATTGAAGGATATTAAAAAGAAGATCGCGCTCGGATTGGTGGAAGGGAAATATCCGTCAGAAATAGCCAACGAAATTAGAGGATTTTTAATTATACCAGATTCAGATATGAGAACGAAATACTGGAAACAGTTTTATAAAGACAACCCGCCGGGGCGTGGGGTTTATAAATCAGCCGCAAAGAATCTCGACAGACTTCACAGAACAGAAATGGGTCGCGCTTATCGAATGGGGACCGCGGAATATGCGGAGAACAAATCATGGTCAAACGGATTACAATGGCATAGAGTTACAGGATATCAGGATTGCGTGTCAGGCGAATGTGATGCGTACGAAGTTCATGATGAAGGGCTTGGAGAAGGCGTCTTTCCGGTTAACAGTGTCCCTGTGAGCCATCCAAATTGCTATTCAAAAGATACGAGAGTACTCACAGATCATGGGTTTAGATATTTTTATGAAGTAGAAAAAACAGATAAAATAATGTCATTAGATCCTAAGACTTTAAAAATGGAATTTGTCAAATGGAATACGGCGATAGAATATAAATATTCAGGTGATATGATTGAGTATAAACATAGGGGCGTTGATTTATTAGTAACTCCAAATCATCGGATGCTAATAAGAAAGAACTGGAAAAATAAATTATATATCAAATCTGCTGAATCTTTATTGACTGAAAAAGAATATAGATTTTTAAGAACTGGCAAGTGGAAATCTGTAAATTCTGATAAAATAGATATTTGGTTGGCAAGATTTTATGGCTGGTATTTGTCAGAAGGAAGTGTATGTAAAAGAGGCTCTGATTGGTATCAATTAGCTATTGCACAGCAAAAACCAGAAGGGCGAGAAAGAATAAAAGAGATTTTGTCACATCTAAATATTAAGTACCGAGAAGATGCACAGCAGATAGGTTTTAACGGAAAATTCGCAAAACAAATATATGAGATGGGGTTTGGAAAATCCTATGAAAAGTTTGTCCCTGAGTTTATAAAAAATGCTGATATAAAAAGTATTAAAGCATTTTTAGAAGAATATTGTCGAGGGGATGGGTACGAAAGAGATACAAAAATATTTGGATATAATTCCGAAGAAGTATCTTACTTTACATCTTCAATACGTATAAAGGATGATATTTGTGAGCTTTTATTAAAAGTTGGGAAATCGTTTTATGCTAATATTTGGATTCCTAAAGGCACAACTCAAACGCACAGGAATGGAACGTATACAACTAATCATGATGTATATAGTATAAGAGAAAGCAAATCAAATCATATTAGAATACGAGATAAACATATATCAAAAAAAACCTATGATGATAATGTTTATTGTTTAGAGTTAGAAAAAAACGGAGTAATGTTTGTTGAGCGGAATGGTTATGGATTATGGTGTGGAAATTGCCAATGTTATGTTACCGTCCACCCATCGGAACAAAAGACCACCTTGGAACAGGATGATGGATTTGTACCTGCATCATCCAGAAGCGAAGCATTTTCAAGAATGTCAGAAAATATAGGCTCATTCGGAAATACAATGGTCGATGGTAATGATGCATTATCATTAGCGCAATTAAATTCACAGTTAAGAGCTGTAGAAAGAATAGGGAAAAAGTATAATTATAAAATCGAGAATATGTCTTATGCTGGATCTTCAAATGCTCCTGTTGGCGTTTATTCATGGTATCCAGACGATATTGCTAAGGGATGGTTGGAGTTCAACAAAGAGTTATTTAGTGAGACAGAATGGGTTGTCAGGAAGGCGCAAGAATCTCTTAAGCAAGCGCTATCTGAGGCAAGAACAATTTTACAAAAGAATATACAGAAAGCGAAAGCTGGAGTAGCGAGAGGTGATGAATTTGCAAGTGATTATTTAGCTTCATACAGAAAACGGTTAGACCATCTTCCTAAAATTGAGCGATGGTGGAATAATGGTGATGATATCATCCACGGATGCACAACTCACGAAAGTTATCATGCTGTATATTATCAGAATAGATTAGAAAAAGCATGGACGGCAGAAATAGGAAAATTTGAAGGCTTAACCGGAAGTGGGATGTGGGATGAAGTATCCAAATATGGGAGTAAAAATTTAGGGGAATTATTCGCTGAAACTGGGAATGCTATTGATAACGGAATAAACATTCCGCAAGGGTTTGTGGATGCTTTCAAAAAAGTAATAAAGGCGGCAGAAAAATGAGTAGTAGTATCCAATGTTTAACTTGTAGGCATTACATATTATACGATAATTCGTGCGATGCTTATCCGTCAGGAATTCCAGATGAAGTATTTACTGAAAGAATTTCGCATAAAAAAAACATCAAAGGAGATCGGGGCATAAAATGGGAAGCGCGCCCTGAAATGAAAAATAATGCTCCTGCTTGACGGATTGAATAATGCAGACTACAATAGAGTATAGTAAAGAAGGGGACATTATATGAGCGATAGTATTAAACGTAGTAATACTGGAAAAGAGAAATCAGCAGTAGAGAAAACAACGGTTAAGAAAAAAGGATTAACACAGCTTGAAATCAATATCATCGAAGCAAGGCTTACATTAGGTGGGGGAACATTACCACAGGAACTTGGTTCTTCCTTAGCTAATAAATTTGGGTCGGCATTAAAAAAGATTAACGATGCGACTACAGCCTTATCCTATTTGGATAAAATCAGAGATATTGATAAAAGGAAAACCCAGACTGTAGTAGTTCGGCAGAACCTTGAAGCGGCTAAGATTGAAAGGCAAGAAGAAGTAGGGTCCTACACGAAGCTTGCTATGGATTATATTCAGTCAGAATATGGGGCTGAAATTAGAAATGAAAGTAACAGACTTGTAGGTTACGGCGATCAAATTGAGATTACAAGGGACAAACACCTAAAAAAAGTCTGGTAAAACCTAATATGAATCGTGATATAGACAATGAATTATATGCGATTTGGCTTACCAAAGAAGTCAGCACTTTAAATAGCAACAAAGAAATCCACATTCAAGAAAACGACATAAAGCGATTACCCGCTTCATGTTTTTTATGGATCGGAGACAGGGATAAAAAGAATAAATGGTATTTACCTTATCGCAGTGGAACTGGAGAGGTTGTAAATGGTGTTTATGAATCTGCTGGAGCCGTATCAATTCCAATCTTAAAAGCAATCGCAACTGCTATGTCAGAAGATTATCCATCGCATCCGATAGCCCCACATCAAATCAAAACTAAAATAAAGAAATTATTAAAACAATATAATATCAATGATTATCAGGAGGCAACTATGAATGAAAAGAAAACATTTTCAATGACTGAAGCCACAATGACTGGACAGTTCAGAGAAAATAAAATCGATAAAAAAGCTCGGACTATTTCAAATGTCGCAATAATGCGGGCAAGTACTCCAAACATTTATATCGGTGGAACTAAAGGAACTGTATTTACAGAGAATTTCAGGAAACAGGTAGCCAGTTTTCTTAGCGGAACTAAAGCTTACGTTGACCACACATCGCCTTGGAAGAAAGAAGATACTGGTGGCGTCAGAAGTTCAAAAGATGTAATTGGCTTTTATGAAAACGGAAGGCTGGATTCTGATGGAGTTGTCCGAGGTGATTTACATTATCTGTCGAGTGAATCTGCATGGCTTGAACCACGGATAGAAGAAATGGCAGATAAATTTGGTTTATCAATTGATGCTTCAGGTATCATGGAAATGAACGCAGAAACTGAAATGGCAGAAGCCATTGAATGTACTCAATTAAAAAGTGTGGATCTCGTAACCGAACCGGGCTCCACTGTTAATATTTTTGAATCAAAAACTGAGGAGCATGAGGAAGAGGAAATTATGGACTTATCAAAAACTACTCTTGCAGAACTCTTAGAATCAAGGCCTGATTTAGTGGCTACGATTAAAGAATCTGCAACCAAAGATCTTTCCACTAAGGGAGAGATTGAAACTCTAAAAGCGGAAGTTGAAAAACTTACAGAAGCAAATAAGGTTCAGGCATCTAAACTTGATGAATATCAGGTAGCGGAAAAACTGGCCGAAAAAACTGAAGTAGTAGAATCAATTATTGCTGAGAGTAAAATTCCTGAAGAGGGAATAACAGACGTTTTTAAATCACAGCTAATGGAAGCAAAAGATGATGAAGCAAGACAGGCTTTAATCGACGACCGCAAAGCTTTGATGGAAGGCAAGAAAACTACCAAAAAATCCGGAGTAACTGGAATGGGCGATGAAAATACTGAAGAAGAAATTCAGGAATCGACCACTGACATTACCTCTGAATTTAAATCAGCGGTGGAGGCATAATCATGAGTAACAAAATGAGATACAGATACGGACCAATAGAGTCACGGTCTGCTAAAAAAACCGGAACTGTCGCAATTGAAATTGGCGATATGGTAAGATTTACAAGCTCAGGTAAAATCATAGCTTGTAGCGCTTCAGGGAACTGTACTTCTTTAGTAGGAATCGCAATGAGCGCTTCTCCTGCTACCGACGCTACAGCAACGACTGTAAGATATGCCGAGATAGGGCATGGAACAGTTTTTTCAATGACGGTTGCGTCTGCAACTCAAACATTAGGACAGGGATATGTAATAAGTGCCGCACAGACACTTCTTAAATATTCGACACTAAGTTTTGCAACTGCAACTAATGTTGTCGCTGTTTGTGTCGCGGATCTTGATACTGCGGGAACTTCTGTTCTTGTCGCTTTCAAAGCAGGAATGATGAATAAGGATATAGCAACAAGCTAAGGGAGAATGTATGAACAGAGATAGCTTAAAAAGCTTATACGAAAAACACGGTGAAAAAAGGTTCGCCGCTGAAGTAGTAAATCTTATAAATGAAGGCGTAGTGAATGAAAGTAATTTTTCACTTGGCGCTTTATGGGATTCAATGGGTAGACCATCGCTAAGGCCTAACCCAATTAATATGACTTCTAAAGTCACAGAGAATGATTTTGAAATTGAGGAAGCGCTCGATTCAACAGCATTCCCTAAAATTACTGGCGCGTTGATTAATAAAGTTGTTCAGGAAGCTTACGATCTTGAATATGGCGTTGCTGATATGCTCGTTACAAAAATTCCTTCCAGTGTAAAAGATGAAACTATCGTTGGTTTTTCTGAAGACATGGGAATGCAGGAAGTTGAAGAAAGCATGCCTTATCAGGAAGGCTCTTTAACTGAGAAATATCACAAGATATATAACCGAAAGTTCGGTCGTATAATTTCCTTGACAGAAGAAATGGTTAAATTTGACCAGACAGGACAGATGATATATAGAGCGAAAAGAATTGGTGAAGCCGCGAAAAGTAAGAAAGAAAGAATCTGTCTCGATGCAGTCCTTGGGCTGGTAACATCAGGGAATAACGGATCTTGGAGGCCTAACGGAACCGCAACTACACTTTATAGTTCAACTTCAACAGACCCCTTTTCAAGTTCAACTCAGGACAACTTGGGTGGTATTACTCTTACGGATGAAACTGACCTTGATGAAGCTAATACTTTATTCGGTGCTTTCACAGACGAGAATGGTCTGCCTATGATAATTACTCCTAAGATTCTACTTACAGGAATGTCTCTTAGAGGAACAGCAAATAAGATTTGTTATTCTGGACAATCGGTTGTTGCTACTGCACCCGCAGGAAGTAACAACTTGTATACTGGAACGCAGACGCTTGCGACTTCATTTATAGATTCACTTGTTTCTTCCACAGCATGGTTCTATGGCGATTTTAAGAAACAGTTTATTTATACTGACGTTTTTCCTTTACAGGTACTTCAGGCAAAAGCTGGAAATGAAAAAGAATTTGAGAACGATGTTGTCCTTAGATTTAAAGCTCGTTTTATGGGTGGCTGTGGCGCAGTCTCAAATAGATACGTCATAAAGGGTAACGTATAATGGCAACTCCGACAGCTCTTATTGCAAAGATTGATATTCGCATTGAGGCCATATTGGATGATTCCAGTATGGTGGGCGATTACAAAATTGGCGATAAGTCTGTCAATCGTGCTTCTTATTTAAAATCTTTAAGTGAAATGCGCGAGAGTCTTATGGCTCAAGCGCAGGATGAACCTTACGAAAGTATAGATCCAATAGCCTACGATGTTGACGAGTTCGGGATTGATGTATCTGAATATATAGGTGATGGAATATGAGTTGGGGTGATGACACTGATAAAATATTATCTGATGGATTACAGGATTACTCTGTGACTGTAAAAAATAGTACAGCAACGTTCACAGAGTTTTCGGTTTATTCAAAAGAATCACTCAGCACTATTGAAACGGCGACTGTAAATATATTCCCGAAAACGGGAGCATTCAAAAAAGAGATTGAAGGACGTATTATTGAGAGTACGCATTTAATGTTTTTTCCATCGACTTCTTCTGTTTCTGTTAGCGATTGGGTTTATGAACTTGGAGAAACTGACTACCATGAAGTAATGGCTGTAAAAGACTACGAAGGGCATAAACAAGTTTATACGCATAAGGTGGAGGGTAGATAATATGTTACCGGGCAAATTAACTATAAAGCACGTAGAAGCCGCAGAAGCAAGCGGTCAGGGTTTTATACGATACATGAAGAAAGATTGGACGGTGGAGGAATTGTATGAGCTTGCAGGGATCAAAAGAATTAATCGCAAATCTAAAGCTAATACAAAACTGGACAGCGGTCGAATTGAAAGTGGCGATGGAGAAATCGTTAAACCTGATAGAAGTATCAGCAAAGGTGGATCACTTGAGAGGAAAGAGCCTTAGTCCTTATGGTGTGAGAGATCATCAGGAGGAAAGGTATTTTACTTGGAGTGGTGATTTAACCGGAAGCATACATTCGGAAGGAGCGAAAGCTACACTGTCGAATATAAGCGGTGTTGTAAGCGCATCAGAAGCGTATGCTGAAAAGGTAGAATTGGGTAGTCCTAATAGGCGGGCATTTCCGTTTCTTGGTCCCGCCCTTAGCGATAACGACGAAAAGATTGTAGAATTATTCGCAACGGCTGTGAAGAAGGTTATAAAATGAAAGCGTTAAAATTGGCGATTACAAAACAAATGACCAACGACACTGAATATTTAGCTTTAATGGGAGTACCAACGGTATTTCCATATAGGACTTTTTTTCAGAAGCCACCGGAAGTTCCTACATTTCCAGAAGTTGTTTTTAATTTTGCGAGTACTAATTACGATACATCGAATGATCGGACAAGTACTTCCGCGCAGATTATTTTAGATATAAACGTGTGGTCTGAAGATGGTACTTATGAGGATATCATTGACAGGATAAAAGTATTGTTTCATCAAAAGGCAATCGGAACTACTGGCGCGCATGCTATTTTATTGCGCGAACCGCAGGATATGAAAGACGAAGAATTTAATGTTTACGGCAAGGTAGTTTCTTTTGCCGTTTTCTACAGGAGAGGAATTTATGAGTAGAGCAATGGCGGCAACGCTTCCTATCGGCCCAGTACAAATTTACTGGAACGATGTACGTTTAGGTAGCCCTAAATCGGCGGCTACAGTAAGGCACAATAAAGATAGTGTGCCTCAAAAAGATGAACAGACTGGGCAGATGGTAATGAGCCATAAGACCGGAGAAACAGAAGAAGTAGATGTAGTAATTCAGGATTTTCAACTTGACCAGATGCGTTATGCTTTATCGCAGGCAACTGGATATGCAACACCAAGTATAATTAATACTGTGAATTATTCAGCATCAACTTCAACTACTTTCAGGTATCGGGAAGACCAAACTTTGTCTGGTATTACAGCAGTAACCCTTGACGGAGCAGGATTTGAATCTGGTTCTATAAAGGTGTTCAAAGGCGACTTTTCAAATGCGCCTGATGGATATACATCGGGAACAGATTTTACATCAACTTCTTCAACAGGTAATGTTGCAAGAATAGCTAGTGGTGATATTACCGACGGCGATACTGTTATTGTAGAATACAATCAGAGTGCAACAAGCGTTTCACTTTTTACAGGTGGAGAACGAGCAGACTTTGAAGCAGAATTAAAACTGGTTCACATTCTGGACGATGGTAAACTTTTACAGTATACCGGATATCGAGCTAAGAAGATTGGCGCTTCAGATGTTGCAATAAATATGGCCGCAGAGTTTGGTGGAATCGCAATGACATTTATTCTTCTTGCAGATCTCACAAAGGCTCCGGGCAAACAGCTTAGTAATTGGGCAAAGGAAGCGTAATCCATGACCTATAAAATGGGCGAGAAAATGAGTCAGACCCAAGAAGTTCGTAATAACGGAGTTCTTAAAGCATGGATTAAGCAATGGACGTGGGCGGCTTTCTGTAATCATAAAAAGATCTTTGAAGAAATTATTGATGAAGAAAAGCCGTACTCACTAGATAAATTTAAAGATAGTCATAAAGGTGAAGCGGCTATAATTGTTGGCGCAGGAGTAAGCGTTGATAAATTATGGCCGATTATTTCAGATTGGAAAGGGGCGATATTTGCGCCAGAATCATTAGCTCAGACCTGCGCTTATTACGGACATAAACCTGAGTATGTGATGGTATTTGATGCGCACGAAAAAACATGGGAAAGTTGGTTAAAAGATTTTGACTGGTCGGGGTCAACACTTATAACCCATCCTTGTACTTCAGTCGAAATGATAGATAAATGGACGGAAGAAAAGATTTATTATTTGATGATGCACTTTTCAAGATTGCACGAAGAATTGAAAGGGGATACTCTTATTGAGAAAGAGGCTCATGCAAAAAATCAGTTAGTAGGTTTTGATTTCTTTGAAAACGTTCAACCAGTAGCGTATAACTTTCTTCATGCCGCGATATTAAATGCGGGATGTGTTGCTAATAATTCTATTCAGGTTGCTCATTTTATGGGTTACGGTCCTATCTTTTTAGCTGGTGTAGATTTTGGCTTTAAAGATTGGAAAATTAGAACTGATAAATGGATGATGGAAAATGGAAAATGGGCGACAACTGTAGGTGGAGTTGCTGAACACGAAGAAGATGGAAAGATGGTAGGCATTGATATTGGCAGAGAAATAATTATGAGCTTGAATGATATTCCATCAACGGAAGAACAGATCGAATACAAAACCGCGATGATGTCTGTATACAAATTAGACAGACCGCAGTTAATAGATTGTAGCGACGGAATAATTACAGAGCTACCTAAAGAAGATATAACGGAGGTTGTGAAAAAAAATGGAAAAGGATTTGAAAGAAGTTACAGAGTTGACGAAGAAATTATCGGAATCGCAGACTCTTATTTACATCGGAGAGATGACATTCATACTAAATGAAATGTCTATTAAGCGAGTAAAAGATTTTGCCGTAAAATTTGTATCAGCGATGGATCAGTTTTCCAAAAAGACAGGAGTCGATGTTTCACAACTGGAAGTACAGATGATAATCGGTGAATATAGCGAAATGATTTTTGCCGAGATAACAACATTATTTAATTGGGTTTTTGAATATAAGAATGAAGATTTTAAGGCCGTTACGGAAGAGTGGATGGCTGACAATGTATCAATCCGAATTCTTACAGAAATCATGAAACAAATTGCAGTTCAGAACAAACTGGATTGGCTTGGCCCTTTTTTCAAAGGGAAGATACAGAGCGCCTTGGAAATAAACCTGCGCTAAACGTTTATGAGCTTTATCACAAGTTTATGCAGGTATATCCTGCCTATACGGTAGAGCGGATTGAAACCGAATTATCGTGGCGAGAATACGGCGCCCTTGTAAACTGTTGGCGAGATGAAGAATATAATTTCAAATCGCTTTACAGAATTGAAGATATGATAAAAACGAAGTTCGGCTTCAATAAAGTATCTTCCCGCCCTTTAAGTGGGGATGAATTGGTCAACAGATTAACTGAGGAAGGGATGCTATGATCGTCGGGAAGTTAATGGTAATGCTCGGTTTAGATAAAACTGGGTTTGACACAGGACTAAATTCCGCTACTAATAAAACAACTCTTTTCAAAAAAGCTACAGATAAAACTTTTGCCGCGATTAAAAAAAGCATAAAAATGGCGTTTGTTGCTTCCGCTATAATTGTCGCTAAAGGTGTAGCGGATTGGAAAAAATATGAAGCAGAATTAGCAAACGTTTCTACAATGCTTGATAAAGAAACTTTGCCTATGATGAAAGAATTTGAAAAAGGTATGCTTTCAATGTCTCAGGAATTCGGAGAAAGTACTGCTACCTTGTCAAAAGGTTTATACGATATTTTATCTGCAAGTATTCCAGCTTCAGAAGCAATGGATGTTCTTAGAGTTTCAACAATGGCCGCTAAAGCTGGCGTTACTGATACCGGAGTCGCGGCAGATGCGTTGACCACGTTAATGAATTCTTTTGCTGATTCTACAAAGGATGCGGATTATTATGCAGACATATTATTCTCGGCAGTAAAATTTGGTAAAACAACTTTTGGAGAATTAGCAGATTCGGTTGGTAATGTCGCTACTCTTATGGCAACTGCTGGTGGAAGCGCAGAAGAAATGGCGGGAATGCTTTCTATCCTTACTCGTAGTGGTATTGATACACGAGTGGCAACGACCAGTTTAAAAGGTGTAATTACTTCACTATTAAAACCTTCAGAAGCTTTGACGGAACAGTTAGACGGAGTTACTATAGGAGCTGACGGATTCGCCGCTGTAATGGCAAAGGTGGCAGGATTACCTCCAACCGATTTGGCTGAAATGTTTCCAAACGTAAGAGCGTTGCAAGGTGTAGTTATTGGAGCGGAAGGGCTTAGTGCGGAAGTAGAAAAGATAACAAACCTTATGGAAGAAGGATCTCCTGCTCAGATAGCTTTTCAAAAGCAGACGCAAACGTTAGATTATTCATGGAACCAATTTAAAGCTACATTAAAAGCAACTTCAATCACAATAGGAAAAGAAGTCGCCCCAGTATTTAAAGTATTATTCGCAGAACTCACAGCATGGTTTTCAGAAAATCAGGGAAAGATAGCAGAATTCTTTAAAGGATTTGTCGATACAATAAAAGGTGCTGTTGTCTTTATCGGGAATTTTAAAGAGATAATTATAGGGTTAGGGGTGGCGTTTGCTACGTTATCGGTTATCAATACCGCGACGACTGCGATGGCGGGCTTTGGAGTTGCTACTACTTTAAGTCTTGGTCCTATAGCGGCGATTGCGGCGGCTGTAGGCGTATTAGTTTATGCCTTTATACAGGTAGCGAAAATTACGAAAGATTATCAGACAGCGCAAGAAAATATGGCAAATGCATTAGACCATAGCGCGACAAGTGTTGAAGAATATGATGCAGGAATAACTGCCGCTGGCGCAAGTCTTGATTTACTAAAAATAAAACAAGAACAGAATATTGCTACTTTAAAAACAATGCGCGGGATAACTGCGGCCGATATAGAGGTTCAGAAAAGCCAAGATAAAATAGCGATTGCTTCAAGAGAAGCTGAAATGGCTTTGATGGAAAAAAACAAAAAAGATTTTATCTATTGGGCTGAACGTGAAGAAGAAATTGGCAAAGAAAAAGCGCAAGCGGAAATGCAAAACCAATTAGATATTCAAGCATCGATAGCAAAGACTAACGCAGATAAAATAACTGCGGCGGCTCTTGATGATGCACAGCTTAAACAGTATCAAGCAATACAAGATGAACTTGCATATTCCAGAATGACAATTGAAGAGCGATACAATTTTGAAATTAAAAAATTAGAAGAACTTGGAATAAGTACTAAAGACGCAACCGATTATATGAAGATTCAATTTGCAGATCTTTATGAAGAAGTTACTGGTGAATCAGACGATGGTATAGAAGAAATTATTGACTCAACTGCAAAGTTAGAAAAATCGCAGAATGCTTTATGGGCGGCCTTTGGAAAAGGTGGAACTCAAGCTTGGGAAGTAATCATTGAAAAAACTAAGGAAGGTGTTGAGGAAGAAAAAACTTTATTAGAAGAATTTAAGGAATTTATAGTTAGCGATCTTTATACTGCTATATATGATGGAATAGGGAGTATTGTTACCGCTGGATTAGATTTATTTAATTCTATAATGGATGCGCAAGTAACGGCAGTTGAAGATAAATATGCCGCGCAAACAGATGCCGAAATAGCGTACCAAGCATTTTTAGATGGGGAAGCTATAAAAGATAAACAGGAACAAAAAGATAAATTAGAAGATTTAAAAGAACGGCTTGAAAAAGAAACTGATTTAGATAAAAAGGCTGAACTTGAAAAACAAATTTCTGCATTGGAAACATCTATTTTAAAACAACAGTTAGATGATGATGCGAAGGCTTCACGAGTTAAAGCAGAAGCGGATGCGGCGGCAGAAATATTAGTAATTAAACAGAAACAGTTTAAAGTTGATAAAGCTTTAAGGATGTCAATGGCGATAATCGATACAGCTTCAGCGGTAATTCGAGCATTGGTAGATCCTGGCGGTGTTGCTGGAGCGGTATTAGCTGTAACAGCAGGTATACTTGGAGGGATTTCTATTGCAAAGATCGCAAGCGAACCTATGCCGATGGTTAGTGGTGGTGGAGTAGATATAG
>Ga0208904_1001588_pt1 | contig 15364 bp, 33 predicted proteins | sample AntAceMetag02UKB_FD_184774 | JGI IMG/M metagenome (GOLD analysis project Ga0208904, IMG submission 184774) | Saline lake microbial communities from Ace Lake, Antarctica - Antarctic Ace Lake Metagenome 02UKB (SPAdes) (version 2) | ecosystem: Environmental > Aquatic > Non-marine Saline and...
CTTGTTACCTCCTATTTAATGAATATGAGTGGTGCGTAAGAGAGTTTAACTCTTTTCATCCGCGCCTGATTCCAGCACATCAGTCGTACGTACTGCCTAGTGTGGTCGCCGCAGGTTTTTCGACACGGGCTGAAACCGTGACGCACCAATAGGCGTGGATGGAATTGGACCATCTACTTCCATTTTATCAGAATGGCGCTCTACCGATGAGCTACACGCCTATGAAACTACTGCTCTTGTGTGTATATGATTGGGACTGGGTTGCTAAGGAACACAACCTGCACCATAAGCGCACTATGCAACCGTGCATACGTTACGTTGGTTACAATGCGCGCCAAACCATCTTCAAGGAATACCGTGTCGCCAGCTACAAGCTTGCATGACTCGACGTAGGTTTCATCATCCATCACATCGTTAGCCTTAAAGATCGTTTTCATCTAGGAATTTCCAGTAGTCCTCTAGGGACTCTCCATACCATTCCCAATTATCAACTCCTCCGGCCTCTAATGCCTGGAGTTTCCAGTTGGCCTTAAGCAATGTGTTATACTCACTCTTTGTGATCGTGACTGTTGCCTCTGGTGTTGTTTCATTCGAGTCCATCATTCTCTCCTTATACTACTTCAAAGATGTGCCATACTAATGCACCAAGCATCTGTTGATATGTGCTGATGTATACCAGGCAGCTTTGTGGAACACTGAGTGACCTACCTGTGCCGCAGGTAACAAACCGACGCTGCCTCAGAGGATTGCTAGGGCTGACGAGCGCCCATAGCATGGCTTTGTGATCCTGGATCTGTATGCAGAGAATCCTTGCGTCCTGTGGCATCTCAATTGTAAAATCGTCTTCCAATGGTACGGGATACTTCCAAATTGTTTCCATTTAGCTTCCTCTCCAATTGACTTCGCTAGTTAGTGTAACTGGTTCCTTGCCACGGTTACCTCTGAGCCTGGCCTTAAAGAATGCACGCCATGCCTTGTTCAGCCGGCGCTTGTAGTACTTACCCCTCTTTCCGCACCAGCCGAATGCGAATTTACTACGTGCCTCGATTCTCTTGTTAGCCCTGTCTTGATAGTGACGTCTTTCTGGTGTGAGCATAGAGACCTCCTAACTATAATTCTCCGGTAAGAGTACTCCCTGTTTTAACGGGGAGGTGAATTACTCTTTTTTTAAGGTTGTTAAACCTTGACCATCTAATCTATAATTAGATTATGAATACCAAACACACAAACCATGCGGCCTACCAAATAAATTATCATTTTGTGTTTTGTCCAAAATATCGCAGACCAGTCCTCTCTGGCGATGTTAGCGATCGCCTAATTGAAATTATACCAGCAGTTGTCAACAAAATCAATGGCGAGGTTATTGAGCTTGTAGTTAGACCTGACCATGTACATTTATTCGCTAGCTTTCCCCCGACCATAGCACCAAACCAAATCATGCACCGCATTAAGGGAGAGTCTAGTCATATATTACGTGGCGAGTTTAGATTTCTAAAAAGCAGGCTCCCATCATTATGGACTCGCTCTTATTATGTAGGCACCGCCGGGGAGGTCTCGTCTGAAGTAATTAGAAAATACATTGAAGCGCAGGAGGGCGTGTGATACGTACCTATCAGTACTGCCTATTGCCACGGCGCGGCGAAAAGAAATTGCTTGAATATCTTCTTGCTATGTCATGCAACGTGTACAACAAGGCACTTGAGCGAAGGGTCGAGACATATAAAGAAACGGGCTCAGGAATTACGTACGGCATGCAGTGGCCCCATTTCCGCGAACTTCGCCACCTAGACCCGAGCGGTATTGGCATGCTGAATGCCGGCTGCATGCAGCAAACCCTTCGCCGTCTTGACAAAGCATTTAAGGCATTCTTCCGTAGAGTTAAGGCCGGCGAAGAGCCTGGGTATCCAAGATTCAAAAGCAGGAATCGTTGGAAGAGTATCGAATTCACTCATGGCGACGGGTGCAAGCTTAGATTCGATGATGACGGCAGAGCATTGTTGTATATCATGAACGTCGGCGAGATCAAGATAAAGTACCATCGCGAGATTCCCTCTGGCGCTAAGATTAAGCACGTTATTATTAAGCGCAATCTCGGGAAATGGCATGTGTTCTTTCAAGTTGAAATGCCAGAGCAAGAGATAGTCACTCATTGCGGTCCAGAGATTGGCATTGACGTGGGCATCAAGAGCCTCCTCGCTCTGTCAGACGGCACGTTAATTGATAATCCAAGATGGTTACGAGAATCATTAGGCGATCTACGCATTGCTCAACGTAGAGTCTCAAGGCGTAAAAGGGGAAGCTCTCGCAGAAGAAAGGCGGCGCTTCAAGTAGCCAAGATTCACGATCACATTGCCAACCAGAGACATGACTTCTGGCATAAGACTACTCGCAAATTAGCTGATACATACTCCTTTATCGCTATCGAAGATCTTAATCTGACTTTTATGACACGTAATCATCATTTAGCCTTGAGCGCCAGCGATGCTGGGCTGGGAATATTCCGACAACTACTGACGTACAAAGTGGAAGAAACTGGTTCGTCTTTAGTTGCCGTGAATCCCACCTACACATCTGCGATGTGCTCTGGATGTAATGAGATTGTCAAGAAAGATTTGAGCATCAGGACGCATAAGTGTCCATATTGCGGGCTTGTGCTTGGTAGAGATGTAAACGCTGCAATTAACATATTACAGTCCGCCCGGACGGGGCGGTCGTGCGCTAACGTGGCTCGAAGTAAGGGCGAGCGTAGCACGAGAAGCTCCCTGCTTTAGCAGGGAGAGTCGTCACTAAACTGTGTGGTTCCTCATGCGCTTTCTAATTGAATTACTAGATACATGTAACAGCCTTGATAACTCCTCCATGTTGCCTCCGTGTTCATCCAGCATGCCGTAGAGCTTTGTCGTTCCGGGCCACTCTATTCGCTCTTGCTTCTTTGCAAAGCACCTGGCGCATCTTTTTGCTCCGGGTGTTATCTCTTTGTGGCAATCTATACACGTAGATGCCCGTGCTGGCATAACCTGTCTGGCGAACTTTGATAGAGACATAGTTACTGGGTCGAAGTTTTCTAGTACTACTGTTTTCGCCAGGCCCGCATGAACGACCATTACTGTATTGCTGTCGTCCTCAAATCTTTTGTCATATTTCTTGTATGGAAACTCATTGCCTATTGCTCCGGAGTGTATCAGTCTGTGGCAGTTTGCGCATACCATGGCACACTTCTGAGCCTCTTCCAATAGGCCTAGCCATCCGTGCCCACTACCCACTTTATTACCAAAGGAAAACTCTTTTGTGCTTGGGTCTATGTGATGCAGATCGTATATCTCGCTATGCGACTCTATGCCACACACCCAGCACCTACCAGAGAAGAGCGCGACGAGTCTTGACTTGGTTCTTTTCCGCCACTTGTCAAATGCATATTCCATGTTCATACTAAACTCCTTGTTGCACTATGTACAAAGAGTTTATCATGGAAAACAAACTAGCGTCAACCTTAGTTCTGCTTTGTGACTTCGGCGCGATCTGCCCGCGCAACCTTGGCCGTAAGAGGACCTTGCTCTACTAATTGAGCTACGAAGCCATGTGTTATTGTAGATGGTGGAAGAATCGAACTTCCCTCATAACAGTTTATAAGACTGCTCACTGCTACCAGCGGCATACCATCCATGTACCTCCAAGAGGATTCGAACCTCTATCTGATGCCTTAAAAGGGCACTAATCTATCCATTGATCTATGGAGGCATGCTGCTTATGAAATGAGCGTGTTCATTATCCCCTAACGATTTCTGTGCATAAGAAATGTACCAAAGCAATTCATCACCTTCCGTGCCTGCTCTCTATCGCTGTCCTTCTCGTGCTCTGTCAGGTCGACGTATCCTGTATCAACCTGCCGCCTCCATCGTTTCACAAGATTGTAAGGGATGATCATATCTCCGTCGTCATTCATCAAGCACTTTGAGAACAGATACCTCATCCAGTGCGACCAGATATCGTTGTGCTGTACTTGTGCAATCATTTCTTCTAGGGTGTTTTCCATTGATGCTCCATAAAATCACTTGCCTCTTGTATTGCCTGAGCAAGCTCTACTATTTGTTCTTTCGTTGGTCTCATTGTACCATTAGCACTAAGCCTAATACCACCATCTTTATCAATGGCTATTAGGGTGTTCACTCCCATGCATGAGGTACGTACCTCTATTGTTTTGAGATCGCGCGCCCACTTGGCGTACCATTTCTGTTTTGATTTGTGGGTCATGCGCTTACCGTATGCGCCTACGTATTGTGGCGGTCCGAAGTCTAGCATTGTGTTCTCCTTTTGTTAAGCTCCTCGGGCACGATTCGAACGTGCGTATGTCCTAAGACGCTGGGTAACAGCCAGCTGCATCGCCACTATGCTACCGAGGATTATTACCAATGGAGCTACGGGAAGTCGAATCCCGATTTTCACTTCGCAAGAGTGACACTCGCCCATTGAGTTATAGCCCCATAATACTAATTCTCAACTGCCTCTTGAACGGCATCTACAACGTCCTTCAATCCTACCAGGTACCCACGAACGTATCCGACGCGATAAGACAGCACGCAGATAAGCAACCCAGCACCAACGACACCCAAGCATACAGCAACGGCCAGTAGTACTTCTAGCATTTCATTCTCCCTAGTTGTATATACATATGCAGCTAGCGTGGCAAGATTCGAACCTGCGTTCCACCGGGCTGAACTACAGCGGCATTTATTATGTACTGTATTTCTTCATATGCTTTCTAACGGCACTATCAGACACACCGAGCTGCCTGCCTGCGGCACTGTAATTCCAGTTAAGATCCTCCATTATTACAAGCAAGGCCTCATTGTTAGGCCACTTTATCTTGTCGAGTTTACCAGATTGTGATCTGTGTATCCCGTCGCACGACGTGCATCTGGTCGACCTTCTTGATATCTCCGTGCCGCAGTCAACGCATCTGCGAACATTTTTTTTCCTTTGCCCGCTACCCCTACAGAATGTGGGTAATTGTGTATCGCAGTTTGGGCATACGAGCCTTAGGTTCTCTATTCTATAATCGGCATGTGTGCCATTGATGTGATCCAATATCATGATTAACGGCTTGCCATCCCACTCTGGTTCTTGCCCACATATTGAGCACTTGTACTCCAGTATCCCTTCATCAACTAATCTTTTCTTAACGGTTCTTTGATTACATCTAGACCCATTTACTAGCATCTCGTCCAAGCTTGGTCTATTTACGGGCGGCGGCCTATTGACAAAATGAGAGGTATCTAGGCCCAGCCTCGATATACCAGCTCGTATTGTTTTATATGAACCACTAGATGTTGACTGGCCCAGTGACAGTATGACCTGCCTCAGGCTGAGATTATCACGTACTGCATATTCCAAATCCTTATCTGTCCATGTTGTGTTCTTCATGACAATATCATACTACATACTCGAACCAAAGACAACGTTACATCAGTTCGATTTCATAATACTCTGGTAAAGTGCATCAATCTCTGCTTGTGGGTGATGCTTGAATAGCACCAGGCTGTCTGGCGCACACCCCTCGCTGTTGGCAGTGGTTCTGAGCTCTCCGCTCTTGTAGAAATATCTACAAAAGACTGCATTGGTATTCACAGATGTAACAAATCCTAACTCTACATCTTCGTGATGGAGGTCGCCATCACAGTGCAGAGGAACATATGCAACCTGATCTTTTGGATGGAACACATTCGCCTCTCTATTATACACGCACTCGCCACCGACCTTGATGTATGCATTGGGCGGTATGTCGTATGCACTAACCTCACCACTGTGTACATAGAAGACATTATTGTTTACTATAGAAATTACATTGCCCACCCTGTCGTTCATAGGCAAGCCGGGGATGCCATCCACATTACACACCTTCCACCCTGAGAGCATAAAGTACTCACGAGCGTCTCGCGGCATAGTGACAAACGTGCGTGGACGCATGGCACTAGGAAACGGAAGGCGTATGTTGTGTGCGTCCCTCACATGGCACCACAGCCCCGCCCATGAGAACGATGACGCTCCTCCTCTAGACTTAGATTTGTCCCTGCCGCATATTGGGCATGCTGCCATGCCGTGTGGCTTGGCCACCTTCTCTGGGTGTGCGTTTCGTATGTGATCCTTTAGCGATTTAACTGTAAAGAACTTATGACCATTTGACCTATGCGATCTTGTCTTGCCACAGTGCGGGCATTCCATTACTGATCCTTTCTATAGTAAGTGCGCACAATATTACATGAGCACGTACTGTTATTGTATCTTACTACAAAGGTTTGTCAAGTAAAAAGGTGGGGAGCTGCAAGATCTGCGGATCTTGCAACTCCCATATCGAGGTGTTATTTATATTATACCCTAATTTGAGCCATCGTCAAATTAATAAGACGAAATTCTACTTTACTCCGATGATAACAGAGCGGCTAATTGCCTCATATGCTCCATTCACTTTGATTTCTACATTGCCATTCACATATAGTCCAGTTACTGTCGCGTTGTGATACCCGCGATGTCTGACCAAGAGAGTCCTCATCTTGTATCTGCGTAGCGGCGTTAGGTGTTTCGATACCCCTACACGATCTCCTGTGCGAATTAGCATTTATCTCCCTTTCTATTTATGGAGTGGACATCTGCGGAGCGATGTGCTGCTGCGCTACCGGGACTGCCTCTGACTGCCCGGCCAAGAAGAGTGTTAAGTCCGTACCCTGCGGAACGAAGTATACCTTATCAGATTCTCCGAGAATTCCAGTAAGCAGTTCGAGTCGGCGTAGTTCCATCAATTGCTCTGACTCAGCATATGCCTTTCCTTCCTCAACCTTGACTAGGTTGGCGCGCCGGGCGACCTCGAGATCGATCTCGGTCTGTGCCTGTTCCTGCTTGAATTCCTCTTGTAGTGTAAGCGTCTGCTGCCTCGCAAGGTCTACTTGTGCATATGAGTTAGCCTTCTTCTCAAGTAGCGCCAGGTACTCAGCGGACGGCGCGATGTTATTAACTCCAGCGTCCAGCAGCTCAACGCCAATCTCTGCCAGTTCTGGGGACAGCTTGTCGAAGAAGTCGGCAGTCAGTGCGCCCCGCCCGGTGTTCTCGGTGAGAGCTACGCCGAGCATTTCATCCAGGGTAAACGACGTTGTAACTTCCTTTACGCTGCGAGCGATGCGGTTGGCTACCTGTAGAGCAAGGGATGCGTCATCAATAGCCTCGCTATTGTAGTGTGACCACATATGCTTAACTGAATCTGAATCTCTTAGGCGGGCATACGTCACACCAACGGCGATGCCGATTGGCTGCTTATCTTTGGTAACTAGGTCTGGATCTGACCATTCCAGTGTCTTCGCAGACACATCAAGAATTTTCATTTCACCAAACCAACTCATGTTCGTGTAGCGTCCCGGGCCAACGACTGCGGCGATGCTCACACCGTCGTCCATCTTAAGGCCAACCTCAGACGATTCAACTTGTCGATTCCAATAGCAACCAGACACGGACAGCATAACAACGATCAGCAGCACCGCAAGCATTCGAGTCTTCATTCAGTTCTTCTCCTTGAGTTTCTTAATTCCCCACACCGCAAGCGCCACGATGGCAGCTGCGATCATCACCAAGTCATCAACCCCACTACCTAGTGGCAGGATGAATAGGATTACTGCTCTGGTCATTGGGTTCCAGAAGAGGAACAGTATAACCAATGCAATCACTAGTGTTTTTGTAGTCTTATTCATGGAATATCCTTTCAAACACATTCCTTGTCATTACCAAGTCTGTTCTCAGGTGGGCTTCTAGTTCAGGGTCAGTACAGTTGTTAAAATCGATCTCGTCCTTCCTTTCCTTAAAGAGATAGAAGTAGATATCATCAAGCGATCCCGGCATAAAGCCATGTAGGTCTACGTGATTGACGTTTTGATATGGGTGGACTAGCAGGTCGTATGTAGTCATGTCTACCTTAATGCCATGTAGGATAGATCGTACCAGGATGACTGGTAGGTCGTATCCCTTACCGTTGAATGACACCCAGCGGTAGTCAAACATATCCTCGGCGCGGTCCCAGAAGTCACGAAGGATCGCGACCTCGTTGCCTCCAACAATCTCTTGGCGCGGCTTGCCCGGCGGCTTGCCGTTCTTACTGACGCGGTATGAATACCCAATCATACGCACCTTAGCAAACCAGTAGTTCTTGATTTGCAAGGTGAGCTCCTTCGCCTTTGCCTCCTCTACTAGCTCAATGTTCCTACGCTCTACCCACGCAGTGATCGAGTCTGCTTTCTTGTAGTTGCGCGGGGCGTCGTCTGCAGTCACAACCTTGGGATCAAGCTTGCCCGATACACGGGCAAGCTCAACGTCCCCCTCTGTCTCTATGTCGAATACGATGGTATTAACCATTGTCCGTACTGGTAACTGCATTGTAGTGTTTGCAGACGTGCCCCTCGGTGGAGTATGCGGAGAATCCAGCGAACTTATAGAACACGGAGCCCAATGCATCCACTACTTTAGATTCAATCACTTGCACGCCGCCTCCATTCACCGATATTAGCTCCTGCCCAACGCCATACTTTGCATGTGTATGTGTGGAGCCGGCTGTTGCAGACATGACGTTACCACGATGCCATTCTGCAAGAGCCTTGCGCGATACTATTTCGAATCCATCACGTGCACAGAATGTGTCTTCCCAGTTAACCTTACCAAACGCATGTGCTATCCGCCCCTGATACGTGACTGTCACGAATGTATACGGACGCTTCGCTACACATTCTATATGCCACCCATCAGTACCGTCGTACTTGAATGATAAGTAGTCCTCGTTCATCAGTACCAGCACCTCGGTGCCAAACTCTGCCCAGAATCTTTGCATTACTTCTTCAACGCGTGGGTCATTTGACGTCACGTTAAACATTACTCTGTCTCCCTCTCTATGAGATTATTGATGATTGTATTCAGTACTTCCTGTATGGCTGGGTGCGCGCTTTCATACTCTTCGTATGCATACTCTTCAAGATGTTCTTCCAGCCATAATACATTGCCCTCGACGTCTACCATGTGTGCTAGTTCGAATTGCTGGCGTGCATACTCCATGTATGTTGTCATTACTTAGCCTTTCCAAGATATTTGTATCCGTCGCCAACACGATCGATCTTATGAGTAGTCCTAATCCTACATATGTATACTCTCAAGCAGGGAATTGCCCCTCTATATCCTCCCCATATTTCATCAAGGAATATTTGATCTGGCACCACCTTATTCACGTCACGCGTTAAGATTTCGAATACCTTTGTCTCAGTCGGTGTCAAAAGATGCCTCCTATAAAAGCAGCGAACCCCTGTATGATGGCCACTCCAATCATAAGGCACCCACCAGCCATTCCAATTCCAAGGCCGGCAGCAGCAACCGCACCGTCCATATTCGCAGGTGAGTCATAGTACGGCGCTGGATTGAAGTCATCATCTATATCGGGCACTTCATCATATGAGTGGGGCGGAGCTCCGGCATATGCTGCGGCGATCGCCGGAATGTTACGTGTAATGGGCCCCTGGAATCTTGAGATTCTAAACCCAGACATGATAAGCCCGTCTCCCATACCGCACAATCTCTCGGCCCCGGGCCTGTCAAGTATTACTCGTGAGTCTGTCTGGGTAGGCATTGCGAATGCTATACGCACGGGGAAGTTGGCCTTTATTGCACCCGTGACTATATCTACGCTCGGGCGCTGAGTTGCTAGGACGATATGGATGCCTGCCGCTCGTCCCTTCTGCGCCAGTCTGATGATGATGTCCTCAATGTTGCGATTTCTAGAAACGAGGTCTGCGAACTCATCAATGACAACTACGATGTGCTTAGATTCAACCTGTCCAAGGCCTTGATACCTGTCCTCCATTTCGTATGCAACCTGAATGAGCATTGCCTCGATATCATCAAGATCTTTGGCGATGGGGTATACTAGATGCTTGACCTCCCATACGCTAAGCTCTATATACTTTGGGTCCGCCATACACAACCCAACTTCGCTAGGATCCTTCGTTTGTACAATCGCCGCTATCATTGTATTGATAGCTGTTGATTTACCTGATCCAGTTGCTCCGGCAATTAGGACGTGCGGCGTAGAGGGGCGGCCTAGATCAAGTAGGATATTATCACCAGTCATCCCGCGCCCTACTACTATAGGCACTATCAGCTTGCGTGCCGGAGCAAGAAAGTCATCTATCTCCACAATATCTGTGGTTGGCTTTGGAATCTCTAGCCATAGCGCATTAGTCTGGCTAATAGATATTCCGTATACTCCAAGTGCTATCTCGATATCTGCTATGCGACTACGTATTTCTGAGACACGGATCTTGCGGGGTTTTGCGTTCCCCACATATGGATAGTCACCAGGCACTAGCTTGTACCTGGTGACCTGAGGAGCGTCTTGTGTGTCTGCGATTGTGCAAGGTATTTTCAAACTATCTAGGGTAGATTCTATGCGTGTCCTCATCTCTTACACCAATGCTTGCAGTAATTCAATCTCCCGGTCTTCGTCCACATCAGGGAAGTGGCTGCCCTTCCATCCGATTGGAATATTCTGTCCACAGTCCTTGCATACAGCGGCGCCCACGCCTCCGCCGTTGACTAGAATGTGGTAGTACGCTTCTAGGTTGAGTACAACTACGGCCAGGCCGCCGCACTCACAGGTGAACGCATTCACTCCAGCTCGAGGTCTAATGTTCGTTAGTGGCTTATTTGACATTTGATTCCTCCCTTTTAATCATTATACGTTAACATTGAGAAAATACAAGTACCCAAATTCACCGAGATTTCAGACACGGATGACGAATCCGCTCTTGTCCTTCTTGGCGCGCCCCTTCGGCAGCAGGCCTACAACCACAGGACCATCAGAGCCATCCCAGAACCTGACATCTGTTTCGTCGCCGTCGATTACTTCGTGACCCATGAATCTCTCCGGTAGTTCTTCGAATACAGCTGCAACGCTAAAGCCTAGATCAAGCGCTATGATTGCGCCACGGCGGCTCACCTCTGTCTCAGCAAGGCTGAACGTCACATGATAATTAGGGATCTTGCTAATAGCCTCAAGCCTGGTGTAGACCTTTGTGTAATCGTAGAACTGTACATCCTGGAAGGCTGCGAAGATGTGCTGGTATGCGACCCCGTCCCTTGTGACCGGGATATCCTCATACGCCACATCAGATGTACCATTCAACCTGATTGCCGGGAACATATCTTCCTTTACTGACAGCTCTACAACAGACGCGATCTCTTTCACTAGCTGCGCCATAAACTCATCTCGGCGCAGAACAAACTGCAGAGTCCTTCGTATACGACCCCTCTGCACGTTACTCATTGCCCCGTGCCCTGCTGTATATAGGCACGCCGCTGTGCATCCCGGAGTGCGGCCCGGGCACATCTCGAAGCCAGAGACGTTGGCCGGCGCTAGATACACAACGCCGGTGAGCACGCCGTATTTCTCTCCCTTGATAGTCTTGGCATCATTGCGTACAGTAAGAATGTTTTTCACACTCTTTGTGGCCGCTAGGAACTGTGCCTCTGCAAGAATCTTGTCAATGTTTGTCATGAGTTTATCAAATCTCGCTTTCTTATAATCCATGGATTCAAATCCAGCCAGCGGATTGTTGGCTCTCCGGCATAGCTGTTGTCCCAAATATACCAAGCGTAAGCCTGCATCCCCGTGTTTACTTTTCCATCTTCTCTTAGCGCTTCTCCGAGCAATGGATATCTAGAAAATACATATATTCGCTGTAGCGGAAATGACGCGTCCGACCAGATTTCCTTTAGTCTCCTGTTGCCCTGTAAATATGTCAATGGAAGTAAGAGCGCAAACCTGTTCCTGCTTACAGATTTACACTTACTGATAAACTCATACGATAGAGAATATGGTGGATTAGTAACCACGCTATCGAACACTCTGTCTTCGTCGAGAAAATCAATTCCGTCAGCCGCTAGGTCATATGATGTTACATTCTGGTATCCAAGCTCGTGGAGCACCTTAGTTATAGCTCCATGCCCACAGCATGGCTCAAGAACTGACGACCCAAACTCCTCCCTAGCAACAAGCAATCTGGTTAGGCTATACGGCGTTTCATATAGATCTGATTTCTTTCTTTTGCCAGTGTTGTTCCTTGAAAAGTTTTTCCCTTTCGTTTTTTCCACACTGCTCCTTTCTTACCTGTACATTAGATACATACGCTGAGACGACTTTCCGTAGTGTTCTTCTGTCGGATGACCATAGCTATCGCGGTTGTATTCGTTGTCAGATGTGACCGTGCCTCCACTTTTGCCTGTCCACGCCATATGATTCAGCATGTAAAACATTTTACAAGGTGTCGGGTGAGCCCGAGAGCGCTCTATTGCGTGGTTATTCCAGTCAACAAACCAGCGTACTTCGCGGCTATTATCATTGAACACGATTGCCCAATCATCATGGCGCAACCTCTTGGTGCGATTAGTCACCTTCGGGAACCATGTCTTGCGGGGCTTGTGGAAGTGCGTGCGCCTCGCTCCAAACATGAGCTCTTCAATGCGACACCAATCCAGATTATCTTCCACATGTATGCGGAACGATCTGGCATTACGCGCCTTCGCTCTTACTGCTTGGTACTTATAGTGTGCGGTCTCGTCGCTTTCGTCATACGAGACAGCCTCCCACATTTTCATAGCCTCCTTGTAGTTCTCGTCCTGCCATCCATTCCATGCATTACGGATTGCTTTCTTAAACTTAGCCCACTGTGCTGACGGAATAACAATCGATCCCTGTTCTCCTTCGTAGCAGGACATTAATCCTCCTTCTCTGCATCCAATAATACTTCATTGCATGTCTCGCACTCAAGAGCTGCGGCGTATGGAAGTTCTCCGCGTAGTCCATATGTAACGATAGTGAGCCTGTGTCCAAAATGTCTTAGCAGCTCCTCATACAAATTGTCAAGATCGATAGCCATGATCCCCCTGCCCTACATAGGCCTCGTAATCATCATTGAGCCTTGTGCTAACCTGCTCTTCGAGCAACTCAAACTCATAATGATCTACTGACAGCATATCTATGTGATCCCAGTCCATTCCGTCGGTTGCTGCACAGTACAGTTTGATATCAGTCACTAGATCAACTAGTGCATCAATGTGGTTCTCGCCAGAATACGGGATAGCGAGTTCCATAAGATGTTCCATCCGGGCTACGGCATCACTTGTACCAGGCATTACTTTAAGCACTCCTTTACTGTATCAAGCGTGAATGGCGAAGAGAAGAATTCCTCTCCGCTGTGCTTCTCCCATACCTCTATGTACATATCTTTCTCATCAAGATAGATTGCCACGCCGCCGACTGTGAAGTCCTCATGATCTAGGTCATTCCACGCCTCATCTGATGCCTCACTGATAATCGCCAGGCCGTCGCCGCCCTGCAGCTCATCCATGGCGTCGAGTGGTACCAGGTCACAGTCCCAATCTGTAACCACAAGGTCTCCATAGAAAATATACTTCGCACGCAGGAATAGTTTGTCTGTGTTCCACGCCTCCCGTGCCAGCTTGGCGCGTCTCTTCATGGTTGTGAAGTCAAACTTAGACAGCCTGATAAGACATAGCCGTGAATCACACTCGAATGCGGTTGTCCTAACCTTCAGTACTAGGATCATTCTTTCTCCCTTGCTACGTCTAGTATGCTTCTTGCCGGCAGATCGGCTAGCTTGATTGTCTTCACTGGATCGCCATCTGGGTCTTCTTGATTCCACACATGCACCCTAAGCTCGCGTCCGTACCTATCTATGCCTATTTCCCCAAGCACATCCTCTCCCTCTAATATAGAGATATACACGCAGGTTGCAAGGCCGACCTCAAGAGTCACGGTATCATGTTCATGGCGATAGAGCTTTAGTTTCATTTCATCTTCTCTGGGTCGTACTCTGGATAGGCTATCACGGCATGCTCATGACTTCCCTTTCCGTTTTGGAAGTATGCAATCCATATATCTTCGTCCTCCTCTCCGTGTCCCTCTACGCTGAATCTGTAGTGTGGATACAACGAGCTCACCTCGCGCATGTGTTCATCCCACTCATACCATTTCCCGCACCCAGAGACTTCTCCGGGACAGCATTCAAATATCTCAAGATACGACTTCTCTTCAATTAAATCGCTAACCTCCTGCTGTGTTGCGTGATAGTGATAGATGTCATACTCGGGATGATCCTCAGTGATAGTGATCTCATATGTAATGCTATAATTAGTCCTGTACCCCATCGTAGTCCTCCGCTATTGCGCGTAGATATTCCTCATCCATGTCGCCAATCGGAATAATCACATCCTCCGGACTGCTGATACCGGCACTGTATGCATTTGAGCACGTCTCACATAGATATGTTGGATCAAAGCAATAGTCAGTGGCTACCTGGGTAGCCTCATTATCACAGAAATCACACTTAGTCATATTCCTCCTCCTCTTCCGGCTCGTAGTACGCGTCAAACATTCCTATCACAGCGTAAAGCGTTGTCGAATATACTTCCGTGGCCAGCCTAAACATTCCGCCGGCCACGGCTCTGGCAATATTATGTGGGCCAGCCTGTTCATCCAGCGCGTCATTGACATAGAATTGATGATCGCCGGCTACTAGCCAATTGAATAGCTCGACATCCATATCCGGTATTAAGTCGTCGATGGATGTGTGCATACCATCAGATCCGTCCTTTCCCCTTATCCAATCTACGACGTCTTCATCTTCTGAATAGTCATAGAACTCGTACTCAAGCCAGTCCAGGCAACACTCTACCATGTGAAACTCTTCTGGATCCACGCTACTGTCGCATAGCATATGAAAGAATGCCTTCGGAACTGGCTCAGACATCCATGCAATTCCTTTGCCAAAGATTTGTAGCTGGCTCAGAAATTCAAGCGGTGTCATTTTCCATCTCCTCTACATCCCATTCGCTTTTGTTGTAGTCGTCAATATACTGCAGGTCTCCAATTACGCCCAGGCAGGCGGCGTGGTCGGCCAAGTCTTTAGCCTCTGCCTCTGACTCAGCCTGAACATTAACGTAACGTATGTGCAGCTCTCTAATTCCTACTCTATATAGTTTCACACCGCCTCCTCTTGTGGATCGCATGCAGCTAAGAAATCGTGCTCGGTCACATTGTGAAGATCTTCAAGCGGGAATGATAGGATGAGCTTGCAAGGGAAGTACCCGCTCTGTTTACCTTGTCCATACCTGTTGTCCGGGTCGGCGACCTTCTGAAAGCCCCTGTATACCTCAAGCATATCGTCATCCAGGTCAAGGATATATGCCCACTCACAGAACAAGCTATCTAGTATAAAGTTGTTGTGGTCCGGCATATATCCAAGGCTCAGGTATGCTGCCAGGTTGC
>Ga0208904_1001589_pt1 | contig 15360 bp, 12 predicted proteins | sample AntAceMetag02UKB_FD_184774 | JGI IMG/M metagenome (GOLD analysis project Ga0208904, IMG submission 184774) | Saline lake microbial communities from Ace Lake, Antarctica - Antarctic Ace Lake Metagenome 02UKB (SPAdes) (version 2) | ecosystem: Environmental > Aquatic > Non-marine Saline and...
AATTCTTCTAAGCAGGCTATTGGTTAAACCAACATAAAGCGTACCATTTTTTCTGCTCGTTAATATATAAACATAGTATTTATATTGCTTTTTCATATTTACCCTCCTGGATTCCCGCCTTCGCGGGAATGACAATTGTAAATTAAGTTTATAATTTATTTTATTAGCTTACTATAACATTTTTCCTCTAAATAAAAAACTTCCGTTTCTTACTATCTTCCCATTCAAGTCCTCTAGCAAACAAAAAAATCTCCTTACGGAGATTATTTGTTTGTCGGGATTGTGGGATGACGTTAGAATTTATTTAGCTAAGAATAGAAGTATTTAAAAAATACTCATGATTAATTTTTAAATTCTTTCTAACAAAAATACTTTTTTATCAACCCAATCTTTCGGTAATAAGTCAGATAAATCGACGCCTTCTTGTATTTTTTTCTTTAAATCTTTTAACAAATCTTCTATTGAACCATCAAATTCTTCTTGTGCAATTTCATAAAATATATCTACTGGCAGATAATATTTTTCAACCTCTGGAAGTTCATGAACTTTAAATTTTCCTGGTTTATTGCCAGACTTATCAACAAGTTCAAAACTACTCTTATCGGTTTTAAGATCAAAACTACTTGATTCAAATAATATACAATATTTTACCGAGGGGATAGAAAGTATCTCCTTTAAAGTTTTTCCATAAGGAAGTACCCATGAAGCAACCACTAATTCTGGTTGAAATTTTTCTGTAGCTTCTTTTGCTTCAAACTCTTCTGTATATTCATTTATAGGTTCTTCATCAGTTGCCCTTATTTCAATACCCATTTTTTTTAAAGAATTGCTAAGTTTTCCATCACCAGCACATATTTCTAATGCAGATCCTTTAATCTCGAGTTTTTTTATTTCTTCTACCAAACTATTAATCAACTCTTTATTCCAATAGCTATAAATATGTAATTCAGACATTATTTCTTCGTCCCTACTAAATAATCCAGAACCTTTATTTGGATCAATTGGTGTAAGAGAATTAGTTTTTAACAAAGACACATTTTTAAGTGGATCATTTTTAGAATAAATTTCAGTTAATAAATTTATCACTTCTTCAAATGAAGGTAGTTGATTTGGGTCAGTAATTTTTTTCCAGGCTTCTACCTGTCTATAATAAATACATTCAGAAAAACTTTCTACCATTCCTAATATTTTAATTAAGTCTTCTAAATTTTGAGAGTCTTCTCCTCCTTCTTTCCTACGTTTCAAAAAATCATTAATTGTATATAACGCATCCGAGCTTTTCATCGCTTCAAATATCCTTTGATATTCTTCTCTGCTTAAATCATGTCCATAACTAGGTTGCACAGTCTCTGCTCCGTCAGTTAAATAATATTCAACTGTACCCTCTGGCCAACCCATTCTCTGACAAATATCATCATCGACTTGCGTTCTTAATAATGATACAAATTTAACCTTTTCATTTTCTTCATCTCCCGATTTAAATTCTCTTAGTTTTAAGAGTTGTAAACTTTTTTTATTACTTTCCCATTCTTCATCTGCATAAGTCAATTCGCCGATCATATCTTGATTGGATAGGTCTTCAAGAACATTTTGATCGGGGTATTCTTTTTGTAAAAGTTGTAAAGTTTTTTGATTTAAATTATCAAAATCTGAACTAGATTCTAAATTATTAGATACAGATATGTCTTGAACTGGTCTAAAATTTTTTTCATCCATATTATTTATATCTAAATTATTTATTATTTTTACTTTAACAAACCTTGTTTATTATCAAGACTTAAAACATCCTTACCTGACTGTTTTTTAATTTCTAATCTTGCTTTTTTTGCCACACCACCACCCTTACGAGCCACCCCTTTATTTTCCTCTAACCCATCTGGTTTTTTATTTTTAGAAATTTCTGTAGTTGAAACTTCTGCCAACATATTTAAAACCAATTCCAAATTTGTCATATTATCCCTTAAATTCTCTTTTTTCAAATCTTTAAACTTTTTATACTGCTTAACTGATTGCCCAGACCAAGCTTTTGTAATTTCATCGGTTAAAATTGCATATTCTATACCTTCTTTTACACCTCTTTCTTGCCATTCATCTGTTAGCTCTTTTCTGATTTCAATACTTTTTAAACGTTGGTTTATCCATTCTTTCGAATACCCTTTTTTCAAGTATGTTTTCATTGCTCTTTCAAAGGCGAGTTCAGGGTCTTCTGTTTCTTCAATTCTTTCATATCCAACTTTTGCTAACCACAACTTAAAAGGCTCTGCTTTAGGTGATGGAATTGATTGAATAAGTCTTAATACAGTTTCAGTATCTCCGACATCTGTCTCCCTTTGTTTGCCATCTGAGGCAACCATTTTTAACCGTACGATTTTATCGTACACTTCACTTCCTTCTTCTTTTAATTTACCCTTTAAATCACTCCAGTATCTTTTTGGTATCGTAGAATTAGTCAAAATCTCAACCACATCTATAACAGAAAAATACCAAAGTTCTTTGTCCTCATCGAAGTGGCGACGAATTTGCTTTTGATTAAATAATATAATTGAATGGTCTTTTTTCATAAAATTTATACCTCCTTAATAATTATGTATGTAATATATCATTTTTAATTAAACTAGTCTATTTTATTTAAAATACCAAAAAATCGCTTATTAAGCGATTTTTTTGTCGTCTTTATTGTACGAAGCGCGAACATATTTCGAGAAAAATCCAGAAGATTTTTCTTAAACCCCTGCCCGCGACTTGCCTGCCAGCAGGCAGGGCAGGACGACCGACGCGACGTTTCACCCCCCCCCGAACATTTGGCGGTTCGTGAGCACGAAGTGCGCTAAGACGCGACAAGCGTCTCCAATTTTTTCCGCACCCGACGAATGTCGGGAATAAAACGAGATTTTTTCTTGCTACGTAACAAACATATTTAACCCAAAACCTATGAAATACTATATTTACGCCCGAAAGTCCACCGAGGATGAAGAAAAACAAGTTATTTACCAAATAGATAAAAATAAAATATAAAAAAAACCCGCCACCTGAATCATCATCTTTCGATGAGAACCAGATGACGGAATTGACTGCAAAACAGCCTACGCAAGACCTTTGACGCGATTGCGATCGAGCTTACGCTCTTCACCATTGGAATCAGTGCATCTCTTTAGAAAGAACGTGCACAACTCACCGACGATCGAAGATTGCATGGTGATACGCCCAAGGACATCTACATCACTAACGTTGTAAATCTGAAGGCTCGCACCATAATCGAGGTTGTTGTCTGCCGTCCACTCGGAACTCGGTTTATTACAACCACCGTCGTTTTTGCCAAGCCAGGCAAATTTTACCTTGATCTGCTTGTCTACAACCTCTGCACTCTCGATCTCCCCGCGGTAGAGGTAGTCCTCATTACTGTTTTGAATCTCAAGCTGTCCGCCGACAAAGTGAGTGAGTAGTTCAGTATTTAACTGCATTGTAGCCTCCTTATTTTCATTGAATTTTCTATCTCAACATACCCCAAAATTAGAATATAAGAGAACTGAAAATAATATCATATTTTTAACAAAAAGTCAACCCCTCCTGTGAATAAGATACATTCTACTCTTGACAAAACCTCAAAAACCTGTTACATTGTACAATCAAATTAAATAAAAATCTCCCCATAATCATAACTAAAAATGACGTAGACACAAAAACTAGTTCTACAATTGTATGGACACCTCTTACCACAAATAACAAATGGCCTAGATACCGCTCAGCGTTGAAAGTCTAAGTAAAGAAAAAGACCGTGAGTGTTTATCTCTCGCGGTCCTTTTTTATTTATTTCCGAGTGAATGATAATTATATTCAAAGATATATTTTATTTTAATAAATTTTATACCTCCTCAATAATAATATATGTAATGTATCATTTTTATATTGTATAGTCTATTTTTATAATTAAAATTGTAAAAATAACTTGCATAAACACCACCTGTCATCCTCGCGAATGCGGGGATCCAGTTATACAGGATTCAATTCACTATACAAGTCTTTCCAAAAGGGGTTATTCTTTTCGATTAAATTTAACTTCCATTTTCTATTCCATTTTTTAATCTGCTTTTCTCTAGTTATTGCATTCTTTATATCATCATACTCTTCATAATACACCAAAATATGTATTTTATATTTTTTAGTAAAACCTTCTATTAAATTATTTTTATGTTCATAAATTCTTCTAAGCAGGCTATTGGTTAAACCAACATAAAGCGTACCATTTTTTCTGCTCGTTAATATATAAACATAGTATTTATATTGCTTTTTCATATTCACCCTCCTGGATTCCCACCTTCGCGGGAATGACAATTGTAAATTAAGTTTATAATTTATTTTATTAGCTTACTATAACATTTTTCCTCTGAATAAAAAACTTCCGTTTCTTACCATCTTCCCGTTCAAGTCTTTCAACAAATCAAAAAATCTCCATATGGCGATTTTTTGTTTTGTCGGGGTGAGAGGACTTGAACCTCCGGCCTTCTGATCCCAAATCAGACACTCTAGCCAACTGAGCTACACCCCGATATAATACGTGCCGAGGGAGAGGATTGAACTCTCGACACGAGGATTTTCAATCCTCTGCTCTACCACTGAGCTACCTCGGCATATTTTTTGTGGACCTAAGGAGATTCGAACTCCTGACCTTCGCCTTGCAAAGGCGCTGCTCTACCAGCTGAGCTATAGGCCCATATTTAATTAACAGAAATAGTATATAATAATTTAATAAAAAAGTCAACAATAATAATATTCCTAGCTCTTACTATTAATAGTAGTAGAATTTGTAAAAGAAAAAAATAAAATTAACAAATAAAAAACTATTTCAAGATTTAAGAAATAGTTTTTTAGTACAATTTTTATTATAAATAAAATCTTCCAAGCCACAAGAGTAACCCAACATACGCAATATTGATATGCAATCTTTTTAAAAGATTTAAGATATATAAAATTAAGATTAAAGGATAGGCAATTAAAATTAAAGGATTGCGAAAAATTTTATGATTTGCCATTTGAAAAAGTGCCTTTGCATCCCCAAAAGAAGGAATAGCATGCAAACCTACAACAACCGCAAACCACAAATAAACTATATGCATAATTTTATATGGTTCACGTATTTGAGAAGCTAAAAATAAAGTTAACGAGGAATTTATTATTAAAGGCCCAAAAGAAATTAAAAATGCTTGAATAAAATGTTTTGGTTCTTCATGCTCAACAAAACCCGCAAGTTGCCCAAACTGAAAAAGTTTTACTTTGTGTACTTTAACACGAGCAAAAATACAAAAAAATAAATGAGACAACTCATGAACCACAACACCCGGCGCAGTAAATAAACTCCAAAAATAATAAATAAATTTACTTTTCATATTATCTTTTACAACCTAAAAATAAATAATAGTAATAAGAAGTAACCGAAACTAGAATCCAAAATAAAAACGCTAAATCATTTTTAAAATAAGGAACATCCACCATACCATGAACAACAAAAGCAGTCCAAACAGACAGCAAACCTGCTCCAATCATTTTATCACTAAATTTATATACTAAATATGAAAATTTAAATAGAAAAAATAAAATACCACCAAAACAAATCATTCCAATTAAACCTATTTCTGACCAAAAATTTAAAAAAATATTATGAGGAAAGGTTAAACGTTCTAAATTATTTCCCTCTTCAAAATAATGTGGCTTCTGAATCTTCCTAAACCACTGACGAATACCAGTACCAAACACAAAATTTTGAGGAGACGTGGTTAAATAATCTGCGGTATAACTCCAAATTGTTAATCTATTCTGACCTGAAACATCTTGAAATAAAATTGCTTGCTTAAGCGGCGTAATTAAAATAGCTATTAAAATAGCTATTAAAATAGCTACATAAGTAATTTTTTTATATCCAATTAAAAATAAAAAAATTAATAATCCAACAACCATAGCAACCCAAGTACCTTGCGAAAAACTTAAAAAAATAGCAACTAAGGAACACACCATCACAAGTAGTAAATATTTTACTTCTCTTTTTTTAATTCCTTTTGTAGTTGTTAAAATTAAAAGTAAAACTGGTAAAACATAAAGACCAATAGCATTGGGAGTAGTATAAAAAGAAGTAACTCGACCAAATATTTCCTCATTCAATAATTTAACCGGATAAAAAACAGAAGAAAACTTTTGTAAAATAGCTACTAGACTAATACTAAAAGTAGATAAAGCAAGAAACCAAGTAAGATCACATCCAGAAATATTTTTATGACGACCAATAAATACCATAAAAAATAACATTGGCTCTAGAAAAAATGCTCTCCAATGTCCAGCAGATTTATACCATTCATCAGATACAAAAATACCGGTAATAGATGCAATAAAAAATAAGAACACAAAACAAGAGAATATTTTATTATTTTTAATCACCCACAAAATACTTTTTAAATCTTTTTTAAAATATTTAATTATCCATATCAAAAAAATTGCCCCGAAAGACAATTCTAATAAATTTGTTGGAAAACCAAAAATATCAAAACGAATTAAATACGTTGGAAGCAAAATAATAAACAGACCTAATGCTAATTTAAAATTACGCCAAGATAAAAATAAAAATAATAAAAAATAAAATCCTACTACCCCTAAAAACATAAAGTTTTATTTAAAAATCTAGATCCTTCAATACCTCAGGATAACAATTACAAACAATAATAACTAAGAAAAATTAATATCTGTAATGATCTGGTTTATAAGGTCCTTCGGCTTTTATTCCAAGATACTCTGCTTGTTCCGAAGTTAACTTTGTTAATTTTACACCAATCTTTTCCAAATGAAGTCTTGCTACTTCTTCATCCAAATATTTTGGAAGTCTATAGACACCAATTTCATAATCATTTTTCCATAATTCAATTTGAGCCAAAACTTGATTTGAAAAGCTGTTACTCATTACAAAACTAGGATGCCCTGTTGCGCAACCTAAATTCATTAAACGTCCTTCTGCAAGTAAATAAATCGAATTACCACTTAAAAATGTATATTTATCTACTTGAGGTTTAATATTTAATTTCACAATCCCATCTAATTTTTCTAATTTTTCAACTTGAATTTCATTATCAAAATGACCAATGTTAGCTACCACAGCTTGATCCTTCATTTTTTCCATATGATCTGCACGCAAAACATCTTTATTACCTGTTGTTGTTATATAAATATCAACAACACCTAATGTATCTTCAACAGTATTTACCTCGTAACCTTCAACGGCTGCCTGCAAAGCACAGATAGGATCAACTTCTGTTACAATAACACGTGCACCCTGTCCCTTAAGCGCTTGAGCACAACCTTTTCCAACATCACCAAACCCACACACCATTGCAACTTTACCACCGATCATCACATCCATTGCACGATTAAGCCCATCAACAACACTATGACGACAACCATAAATATTATCAAATTTAGATTTAGTTACGCTGTCATTAACATTAATTGCAGGAAATAATAATTCTTTTGATTCTGCTAATTGATATAATCTATGAACACCCGTTGTAGTTTCCTCAGATACACCTTTCATATCTTTTACAACCTTACCCCAACGAGTACTGTTTTTTTCATATTCAGATTTAAGAATATTCATCAATTCTCTAAAATCTTCCTGAACTTCACTATAATCTTTTTCTAAAATACTTGGATCTAACTCAACTTCTAAACCTTTGTGAATCATCATTGTGGCATCTCCTCCATCATCAACAATTAATTGTGGACCCAAGCCATTACCAAAGTTTAAAGCTTTTTTAGTACACCACCAATATTCTTCTAATGTTTCACCCTTCCACGCAAAAGTAGGGATTCCAGCTTCAACCATTGCAGCTGCCGCATGATCTTGAGTTGAAAAAATATTACATGAACACCATCTAACATTTGCACCTAACTCAACAAGCGTTTCCATCAAAACTGCAGTCTGAATAGTCATATGAAGTGAACCCATCACACGAACATCTTTAAGAGGTTTTTCTTCTGAATATTTTTCTCTAATTGCCATTAGTCCTGGCATTTCTTTTTCCGCAATATCAATTTCTTTTCTTCCCCAATCAGCCAAACTAATATCTGTAATTTTAAAATCTTCCATATTTATTTATAAATTTATTATTTAACCCCGCGCTCCAATAAACACAAGGTATGCGACATAAAGTAACACAAATATTGCACCTTGCCAAGACCTTAGGGTATAACGCTTTCTTTTTGACCCGATAAACATAAATGCAAAAAGTAATACTGCAGCTAAAATTGCTACCATCACATCTGTATTTGCAGCCGTATTAACTGGGACTGGCTTAATAAGAGGAGTAATACCAAGCACCCAAAGTATATTAAATATATTTGATCCAACTACATTACCAATCGCTAAATCATCTTGTCTATGATAAGCAGCAATTCCAGACACTACAAGTTCTGGCAAAGAAGTTCCAATAGCTACGATGGTCAAACCAATAAAAAGTTCTGACATTCCAAAAAACTGAGCAATAATAACACCATTATCAACAATAAATTTACCACCTACAACCAAACCTACTAAACCTATAAATAAAAATCCTATAGATTTAAATAAAGAATACTTAGCAATCTTGGAAGGCTCATCACTATCAACTTTTGTTAAACCGTAAGTGTAATAAAGAAAAATTGCAAAAAATGATAACAAAATTAAACCATCACCAAAAGACAAAATATTTTGACTTCCATTATTCCCGAACAAAATATCATTACTAAGTACAAAAAGCACTGCTACTGCCAAAATCCCCAGCGGAATTTCTTTCCAAACAGTACCGCGCTTCACAGTAAGCGGGTAAATCATTGCCGATATACCAAGTACTAAAAAAATATTTGAAATATTTGATCCAAGTATGTTACCAATTGCTAAATCAGGCACACCTTGCAAAGCAGCGAAAATATTTACTACCATTTCTGCCGCCGAAGTACCAAAAGCTACGACTGTTAAACCAATAACAATCGGACTAACATGTAAATGCCTTGCCACAGATGAAGCACCTTTAATAAAAACCTCTCCTCCTCCAAGGAGAATTAACATACCAACAATTAATAATAAAATTGGGATAACCATATTTTAAAAATTTAAATTAATTTTTTCACCAAAATTTTCTTCATACCTATTCAAGTATTCTTGTTTTGTATATTTATGAGCTTGAGTTCCATAATTTTCTATCGCATAAACACTAGCAGTTGCTCCCATTTGCGCACAAATTTTAAAATCAAACCCTTGAACATACCCAGCAAAAAATCCAGCACAATATGCGTCCCCTGCACCAGTTGGATCATCAACAGAAAGAGGAGAACAAACACCAACCTCAATTATTTCTCCATCTGTAGTTGTTACAATAGAACCCGAACCCCCTAAAGTTGTTATTACTGCTTTTGTATTTTCTAAAATCTTTTTCATATCCCAACCTATTTTTTCTTGAAGTAATTTTATTTCATAATCATTTCCAATTAAAAAATCAGATTGATCTAACATTTTCTTCAAATCAATTTCTTTTAATGCTGTAATCTGTTGACCTGGCGCAAACACAGTTTCTAAACCAAGCTCCTTAGATTCTTTTAAATGTTTAATCATCACTTCTTTTTGAGTTGCACCAATTATAGCTAATTTATAATCTCGAGGATTTTCTATTTCATAAATATTTTGATCAAGACCTAATTCAAGAGGACCATTATAAAATGCCGTTATTTGATTGTCATCTGCATCAGTTGTAATATAAGCTGAAGATGTAAACTGGCCATTATCTTTTATAATATTTTCAACAGAAATTTCATTTTCTTTAAAATGGTCTATGTATTCTTTACCATCTTTTCCAACAGCCGAAAATATTTCAGGTTTACTCCCTAAAAGGTTTAAACTGTAAGCAAGATTTCCAGCAGTTCCACCCCAGCCTTTATTTAATTTATCAATCATAAAACACACATTCAAAATATGAAGTTGGTCTGGCATGATGTGATTTTTAAAACTGTCAGGAAAATTCATGACATAGTCATAGGCCAAAGAGCCTGACACTAAAATTTTATTCATATATATTTTTGTCATTCTTAAATAAAAACACTATTATCCTGAGACTCCACACAGTCATCCTGAGCGACAGCGAAGAATCTCTCACTTTGTCATTCTGAATTTATTTCAGAATCTCTTATTAACAACTTAATTTTATCATTATTAATAAGAAAAATCAATTACAATTAAAAACACAAAACCAGCCTTTTGAAAGACTGGTTTTGCGTATTAATCCGCAGAGAAATAATTTTCTTTTGTCATACTGAACTTGATTCAGTATCTAAAAGAAAAATAATTTAAAAAATCAACTCTTAGCCGGAGAGAGTGGCTTAAAGTCAACTTTTAAAAATTAAGATAATCTATAGCCGGAGAGAGTGGCTATTAGATTAAATTTTTAATAAATATTTTGTCGTCCTGAATATGTCTGTCAGTAGACAAGCTTATTTCAGAATCTAAAATATTTATTTAATTCTCTGCGGGTTGATAATATATTTTATCCTATGGTTTACCCTAAGAAAAACCATAGGGAAATACTTCCTCTGCTTTAATTCACTATTTTAATAATGAATTAAAAAAAGGAGAGGAGAACAACTGTGCTAGTTGCTCTCCTCTGAATGACTCTATTCGAACAGCTTCGATTTTAAAAAATAAAAACCAGAATGACCGTTTGAGGAAAAAAACAGCTCCCCCTCTTCTCTAAAAATAAAATCTGTAAACTCAGGAAAAACTGTTTTTTTATTTCCCCTTTCCTTCAAAGCTTCTTCAGCTTCTATTTTCCAAACGGGATACTCTCTGTACTCAACCTTGAAAGACTTCTTTTTTAAAGGCTCAAAGTCTTCACCTTCCTGGAATATTTTTGAGCATCCTACAAAATTCAAATAAATTCCCTCAAGGTCTATCTTTTGTTCCCTGCCAGAAAAAATTTCTTCCAATTCTTTGGAAGAAACAAAGAATTTTAAAAATTCTTTTGCCCTTTTCATGGCAAAGGAACCATTTTCTTGAATAAAGATCGTTTCTCCCCACTCCTCTTTGTATTCAAAATTAAACTCTTCATATTCGTAATCCGAGCAGGGCATTACACGCAACTCAAAATCAAATTTTCCCCAAATCGCTTTTTTTTGAGCTATATTTAAATCATACAACACATAACCCTCCGCGAAATGGTCCCAACGATTTTTCTTTTCACTCTCCGGAGAGAGTAAACGATAATCATAATTCATGGAGTTATAAAACTCCTCGACCGAAATTTTCTTCTTAAGAACATCTCGGCATGAATTTCTGACAATACTACCATTATTATCCACTTCAACTTCGTGGACATAATACCCCCTCTCCTCAAAATATGATTCATTTCCCCGTACACCTCGAGCCTCAAAATAGGGTAAATTTGACGCCCTATAAATCTCAGCTACCGGCCCTCCCCCTTGGGGAGAATAAAAAAAATCACCTTTTTTTATTAAACCAATTTTAACTGCGACTTTATAAAAATCTCTTTCCCCAATTAAAAACTCAGGGTCTTCCTGATCTATAAGCCTGTTTTTACTCCTAGTATCGTAACTATCTAGAAGATAGGTACTTTGTTGTGAGACCTCATCCCTGATCAAATTAACGAATTGCTTGCTGACCCTCTTTACATTTACTATTGTCATGACATTCTCCTCTCTGGAGTTACAGCCTGTCATTGGCTGTCCCGATTTAATCGGGAAAAGTTTTTTACCATTAATCAGTGTACCTCCCAACCATCTTGAACCATTCAAGACTGGGCCATGATTAATGATTATTTTTTTACACCACAAATAAATTTATGATGCTTTCTTAAAAAACCAAAATTAGAGATTCTAAAATAAATTCAGAATGACGTTTGGTGATTTTCTAAGAAAGATAGAGGAGAACAACCGTGCAAGTTGTTCTCCTCCGAGTTTGTGCGATGTGGTACTAAACCACTGTACTACATCGACAACACGTCATATCAACCTCACGATTGATGGGTTCTCCGTTGTGGAAAATTTCCAGACCACATCCAGTGCAGTAGTGATACTGCACTACCTCCCTGATTGCTTCAATCGCCAACTCCTCGTCGGTGTTTTCCACGTTCACCTTTTGGGCGAAACCACCCAGCGGGGTAATACCGGCCTCGGTGACGATTGCCACCAAGTCGAGGGTTTTATCCCCTGTACCCAATGCCGACAGAAGACGTTTCGCCCTCTCTGCAGGAATAAACTTTTCACCCTGCATCACCACGACTTTAGCACCTCCCTCATAGAGGGAAGCCATCAATGTGGTCATGTCGATGGCTTTACCGGATGTTTTAATGCGAAAGATCCCGTCCCCGAGATCTTCTTTGCGGTTTTTGATAATGTCGTGGTTAGCAAGAATCGCCAAATACTCGGCGATCCAACCGTTGATTTTTTTGTCGGGTTCACTGGCACTGGCAAAATGCTGTGCCAGATAAACCCGACGTCTGTCATCCGTAATTGCAGACTTAACAGCCGAATTCACGATTTCACCATAATGGGTGGAAAAATCCATCTTGTCGCCGGCGTCAGCGGCTTCACAAAGTTCAACACTCTGCTCGTCCAACTGACTGCCCAACTCCCGAAGGAGAAGGGCTCCGGACGACTTAATGTCACCCAAATCCTGAGAAACCGGCCTCACAGCCAATGCCTCGAATTTTTCTTCACCAAAGACTGAAAGCCAGTCCTCGGCAGAATGCTCATCGATAATGGCCACGATTTCGTGGCCATTATCTTCCAAACGACGGACAAAATCCACCGTCATCTGAGAATCACGATTGTTGACCGCAAGGTCAACAAAAGTGACCTTCCTTCCCTCCGGCCACGCCGAAATATCGACACGGTCGACGGTAAAGGCCTGGCAAAACTCCAGACCCACCTCCTTCGAACCACCAAGATGGCGACGAAGAGCGGAAGATGTGCAAATACCATCAACCGACCCCACGGAAAATATCAAATTCGTTTCATTCAAATTTTTCATGGCAACCTCCTTTCAAGAGGTAATAGCCTGCCATAGGCTGTCCCGATTTTCATCAGGAAAATTTTGACACTACCAACCCCATGTTGCTAGTGTTTTCTCAACCCACAAAATATTTATGAATTAAGAAAATGTACCCCTTACCGCCGACATGCAATCGAAGGTAAGGGGTGAAAACGGACGCCAGTGCGGGCGATCCTTTATCTTCTAATTTTATATGCAACCCCTCCTTTTCGTAAGAAAGGGAAAAATAAATTCTCCTATTTTACGAGTGGACTAAAAACCACCATTACACTCATGGCAGCAGCCATATACACCCTCGTCTTCTTTACCAAGGTATGCCCCACAGTGGGTGCAATATACGGCGGAAAGTCTTTCTTTTACATTGTTTTGCCATTTCTTCAGAAGTTCCAAAGCTTCTGAAGTCTGACCATCCTCAATCAGCTTCCTTGCTTTCGGAGACTGACTAAAGACAGTTGTTTTTTTGAGAAGGGTGAAATCCAATTCCCCATCCTCCATCAAAAAAATGATTTTCTCCATGTCCTTGAGGGTAAAATTCGGAAACTCATACTCATTAAAGGGGTTGACAATCCCCTCTAGACTACTTGCGTAGTCTTCTTTCAAAAGATCCTTGTAGGGATCTTTCAGAGCCTCGAGAAACTCGAGGATTATAGTCAATTTTTTATCCCTCTCCTGGGTAAGTTGAGGGGAGGTGTCCCGAATTTTTTTCACTCCCTCTTTTCTCTTGGCGACCAACGCTGAGAAGAGGGAATCAAAATATTTAATATCACTATCTCTAGATAGGTCGAGAAAATTACCCCCGACCTTACACAAAAGATTACCGTCCTTGTCCACTCGGTAATTTCTACTCATCAAGACCGCATCCTCAATACGATTCATTGAATGTCCCATGGCCATGTACAACCTGCGCAGGTTGCGCATGAGGTTAAAAAGCGGTTCCCCGCTTTTTCCCCGAGGGTAGAGAGAGAAATATTTCTTTTCTTTTTTCTTTTTTTTGTCATCTTTTTTCAAAAAAATGACAAAGGCCAAACAAAATATAAACGCGCAAGCAATAACGAAATAATTTTCCATCTTTTACTCCCCTCCCACCGCTTTCGCAGTGAAAAAAATGTGTTTCAAACCAATCTTTGCCAAAGATAATTTAAAGATACTTTTCTTTTAAAAACCCTTCTTTCACCTGTTTGTTTAAACCATGCTTCTATCTTATGACATATTTGTCGATGATAAAACTAAGGTTAAACTTGAACAAGTGGTTGTAATCTAAAGTATGGTTGGCAACCATTACTCTTTACAACACAAGACTGGTTTTCTTTTTTCTTTCTATATTTTTAACTTTGTATTTATACTAGATCCTTCGCTATCGCTCAGGATAACAATAAAAACAAAGTATTTTAATTAATACACTTCAAACGAATTGAGGTGCTTTCTTAAAAAACCAAAATTAGAGATTCTGAAATAAACCTGTCTATTCATAGACAAGATTCAGAATGATAGATGATTTTTTAAGAAAGATAGAGGAGAACAACCGTGCAAGTTGTTCTCCTCTCTTGTGCGACAAAGTTAAAAATTTAATTTTCTAACTTCGTCTAATATTTCAAAGAGCCTTTTAAAGCTCTTCTTTTCTCCTTCACTCGCCGCCCTGACCGAACCGTTAAGTAGCTCAGTTAATCCTACTTCTTCTCGGATAGTAACCCCGGAGGGGTCACAAAGGATCTCCTGATATTTTTCACCGCTACCGCGGTGATAAAATTTCATACTACCTCTACTACTTTTTTTTATAAGTAGTGAAAAAGTTTCCAACCGATCCACTTCCATGTATCCCGGGGTAGGACGCCCCCCTGCATAATCAGATGGATCCGCCTTACATCTGATGGCGGACACCAGATAGGCTTTATTACCCCATACCACCACCCCCGCCCCCTTATAGGAGGACACTGCTCCGTAACGAACAGTGTTATAGCTAATGTCTGAGACCTTGTTTTCAAACAAGGCCTTCTTAATTACTTTATCTTTTTCTTCTGGAGACAGAAGAAGGGGAAAACCAATGGTCCTCACCTTTGTTGGGGTACTTAGATAACTTACCCCATCAATCCCCCGGCCAAAACTACCAGGGAGTAACCTGTGCAGCACACATTTTCCTCTCGGAAGAGAAGACCTTCTATACAAGCCTTCTAAAAAGGAGGCAAACTTCTCTCCCGCCTGTGTAGTTGTCACGTACCCTGTGTACGCAACCCCCGTAGGGCTTACCATGGAATACCTATAGTACCCCATGGAAGCCTCTGCTAACGCCT
>Ga0208904_1001591_pt1 | contig 15337 bp, 15 predicted proteins | sample AntAceMetag02UKB_FD_184774 | JGI IMG/M metagenome (GOLD analysis project Ga0208904, IMG submission 184774) | Saline lake microbial communities from Ace Lake, Antarctica - Antarctic Ace Lake Metagenome 02UKB (SPAdes) (version 2) | ecosystem: Environmental > Aquatic > Non-marine Saline and...
TTTTATCATCAATCTCATATTTTAAAGTCAAAAACTAAATTAAGAGAAGCTCGTTTAGTTTTATTGCAATCTGTGGCTCAAGTTTTAAAAACAGGATTGGATTTGTTAGGCATTGATGTTTTAGAAGAAATGTAATTTTATAGTATGGAAAAAAATAAGAAAAAAACTTTAATATTTTCCTTGGGTGGTTCTTTAATCATTCCAGATGATGTTATTAGTGTAAATTTTTTAAAAAAATTTAGAGAATTAATTTTAAAACTTTTGCGCAAAGGTCACAGAATAGTTCTTATAACTGGTGGGGGAGGAACTAATCGTAAATATAATACTGCAGCTCAGAAAATTACCAAGATAAAAGATTTGAATTTAGATTGGTTGGGGATTGCTACCACAAAATTAAATGCTGAATTCATTAGATGTATTTTTGGAGATTATGCTTATCCAAGGGTGTTACATGATCCAAATATTAGAGTTGGATCAAAATATAAGCTAATTATTGCATCTGGATGGAAACCAGGATGTTCTAGTGATAAAGATGCAGTTTTGTGGGCGAAAAATTTAAAGGCTAGTGTTATTTTTAATTTAAGTGATATTGACTTTGTGTATGATAAAGATCCTGATAAATTTTCTAACGCTAAACCTTTAAAGAATGTTAATTGGACTGATTTTATTAAAATTGTCGGGAAGAAATGGTCTCCTCGTAAATCAGCGCCTTTTGGTCCTCCAGCAAGTTTATTAGCAAAAAAATTAGGATTAGAAGTGGTTATTTTAAATGGCAAGAATGTTAAAAATTTAGAGAATTGTTTAAATAATAAAAAATTCAAAGGTACTATTATAAAATAGAAAAGTTTGGAGGTTCAATCTCCAAACTTTTTAACTTCTGTGGATAAATGTAGTTTGACATTAAAAGAGCAATAAGATATAATATTATTGTCGTAGACAGTAGGCGTAAAAGAGCTTAAAGTTCCATTTTAATGGAACACCTGCCCAGACAAAATAAATTTTCTTATATTTTTATGTCTGCGATAGCAGGCTTTTTTAATACATAAATATAAATTTATGGCTAAAACACATGAACAGAAACAAAAAATCATTAGCAAGTTGGAAGAAGAGTTAAAGGGCATTAAAGGTTTAGTTTTCGTTGATTACTATGGCTTAAAAGTTAAGGAAGTTGAGGAGTTAAAGAAAAGATTAAAAGAGAAATCTTGTAAATATATTGTGGCAAAAAAAACTTTACTTAATCTCGTTCTAAAGGAAATGGGCTTAGGACATATCGATTTAACCAAGCTTGAAGGTGGTTTAGGCCTAGCATATTCTTTGGAAGATGAAATTATGCCAATCAAAGTAGCTTTTGATTTTGCTAAAAAAAATAAAGCCCTTAATGTCAGAGGAGGAGTTTTGAATGAAGATTTTCTAAGCGTTGAAGATGCAGAAATATTATCTAAATTACCTACTAGACAAGAATTAATAGCTAAATTGTTAGGAACCATTAAAGCTCCAATAAGCAATTTAACTTATGTTCTTAAGGGTAATTTGAAAGGTTTAGTATATATTTTATCAAGTATTAATTGATAGACCTATTGCATAATAATCTTACTACTACAATTTACATATTTTGGTCAAATTTCCCCAAAATTTTTTCAGCTTAGCTAAGGCTAAACCTCAAAAATTGTTTTGAAAATTTGTCCCAAAATCTGAAAATTTCGTTACATAATTTATTATGCAACAGGTCTGTTAAATTATTAATTTTTAAATTTATGACTGAAGAAAAAAAAGAAGAAACATCTCCAGAAGAAAAGGAAGTAAAAGTTGAGGAAAAGAAAGAAGAACCTAAGAAAGAAGAACCTAAGAAAGAAGAACCTAAGAAAGAAGAACCTAAGAAAGAAGTAAAAGTTGAAGAGAAAAAAGAAGTTAAAGTGCCGGCTAAATTCAAGGATTTAGTAAGCGCCATTGAAAAGATGAGCGTAATTGACTTGGCCGAATTAGTGAAAATTTTAGAAGATAAATTTGGCGTTTCTAGTCAAGCTCCAGTGGCTGTAGCTGCGCCGGTAGCAAGTGGAGCAGATGCTGATGATCAAGAAGAGAAAAGCACGTTTGATGTTGAAATTACAGAGGCTGGTGGTAATAAAATTAGCGTAATTAAAGCTATTAGAACCTTTGTTCAAATTGGATTGAAAGAAGCTAAAGATTTAGTTGATGCAGCTCCAAAAATGTTAAAAGAAGGAGTTGCTAAGGAAGAGGCAGAGAAGATGAAGAAAGATTTGGAAGAGGCAGGTGCTAAAGTTACATTGAAATAGAATTTTCTAGAAGATAATACTGTATAAAAACAAAATCCAATGCTAGTTAAAAGCATTGGATTTTTGTTATTTTTTTTAAAATATTTAGAATTCTATTTCGAAGATTTTAGATCCGTTTAAAACCCATATTTTATCTTCTTTGTCGCTAACGGCAAAATCTTTAAGCTCGTTAAAATCATTAGATGTAAATTGTTGAATTAATTCTCCAGTTTTATCTAAAATAATTATTCTTTGAGTATCTTCATCTAAAAGGTATAAGTTATCTAGTTCATCGTTGGTGAAGATTTTACCAGCCTTTTTCAGAGATAATTTTGGCCTAATTTCACTTAAATTAAAATTTGCTCTTTTTCCTTCATATAGTTTTATTATTTGACCATCTTCCTGCAAAATATAGATTGATCCATCAATGGTTAGGCTAAGACCCTCAGAAACGTCAACATCTTCGTTTTTAGTCCAAGATTGTTCTTTCCCAAAGCCATCCATTATTTTTTGATATCTATTAATTTCGTTAATAGATGGCCTAAGAACATAAAGACGACGATTATATATTTGTAAATCTACAATTTTATCTGTTTGGTGTTCTGTAATTAAAGCCAAAAGAGATAATTTATTATCAATAGTATTAAAATTAACTAAATTTTGATTTTGATCATAGCCAATGAGATTGTCATTATCCCATTGATATATTTTTTCTAGATAACCAACATTAGCTGATGTTTTATTAGAAATCTTAGCTTCCTTATTTTTTAGATTGACGACATAGATATAATTATTTTGAGGGTTAAAAATATAGAGATTATCATTAATTTTAGCGCAACCTTGAGTCTGAACATTCTCATCAATTGAATAAAGGTCAATTAATTCCAATGGTTCAGCTATATCCGTAATTTTATAAAATTCATTACGTTTTTGTATATGTTCGGAATATAGAAATTGGAAAGATTCTTCTTGATCTTCTGTTTTTCGTGGTAATTCATTTAAAACAAATTCTATTTCTTCAAATATCTTGTAGACTTCCTTGGGAGCTTCAGAAGCAGAAGAGAGCATAGCTATTGCTAATTGTTCTTTTTGATCTTCTAATCTAGTTAATTTCTGGGCGTATTCTTTTTTCTCCAATGTTATCTTTTGGTTATGATTTAGGATAACTAGACTGGCGACAAACATTAAAGCGCAGATAACAAAAGCTGCAAGTAAAACTTTAGTGATCCAATTTTTTTGTGGTAATTTTGTCATAATTGGTTTATACGTTGATTTTTTAGGAAGTATATCAACCCTTTTTTTTATTAGTGGTCGAGGAGGGGTAATTTTTTCCACTATTTCTTTTTTTTCTTCATAATTTATTTCAGAGCGATAGGCCATGGCTATCCCCAGCATATTTAAACGGTTAACGTCTTCATTTAAAAGTTTTTTGAATTCGTGCTTGATCTGTTTCAAAGAAGTATTGTTTAATATTTGAATTATTTTTTCTCTAGAAAAAGAATCAAATAGGTTTTGATTAGCAAAAAATAAAATATTGTTTTTTTCTAAATTCCCACTAACAATATTCGCAAATTTAGTAATCCTGTTTTGTTTTTTTTCTTCGCCCAATTCTTCTAAACGATTACTCTCTATTAAATAGGTTTTAATTTCACCGATTTTACTAAATTGGATTTCTCTATCTTTTATTAAAACGATAGTTAAATCATAATTTTCCAGATTCTCTTCAAAAATTTTTGGTTGGGATACCTTCTCCTGAGACAACCAAATATTGAGTTGTTGTAATAGGTTCTCTAAATTTTGTTCTAGGCTTTTAGAAGATTGAGTAGTACTGTAAAAGCTATTTTTAGCCAGATTAGTTAGTTTTTCTATCCATTCTTCTGCCCAAGAGAATGTTTGATTAGTAGCCTTGGCTGAAAAATTAACATTAGCCAAGACAATTAGACGTCCGAATTTTTCTAAAAATTTTTCACTGGGCTCAGTTAAATAAATGCGTGAATAACTATTAGATTCTTTTGGGTTGGAAAAACAAAAATGTCCAATTTGAAATTCTTTTTTCATAATTTTATTATAATATAAAATAAGATAAATGTAAATATTCCTTGTGCATAAAGGCTGGCCTAAAGGGTACAATTTTGATAGAATATAAAAATGTTCTTATTTATCAACAGCCTTCAAGAAGGAAAAATATCTTTAGCTTTATTTAAAAATCCAAGTAGTATTCAATGGTTTGAAAGATCAATCAAGGGTAAAAGCAGAGAAAATATTTTAGTAATTTTAGATAAAGTCCTAAAACAGAATAAGAAAAAAATAAAAGATATTCAAGGTATAGTCGTTGTCAATGGACCAGGTTCTTTTGTGGGTATTAGAATTGTTCTTTCTGTTGTAAATATTTTGGGCTGGGCTTTATCTATTCCAATCAAAGGAGTTAACCTTTCTCAAGGAGAAACAAACGAAGATTTAATTAAAAAATCTTGGGTACAAATTATTAGAAGTAAAAAGTATAAAGCAATTCAGCCTTTCTATAACCAAGAACCAAATATTACTATTAATAAAAAAAAAGATGAAAACATCTAAAAAGGTATCAGTTAGCATTCCTCAACATATAGCTTTTATAGTAGACGGTAATCGACGTTGGGCTCGCAAATATAATTTTCCTGTTAATTACGGTCACAAAAAAGGTTATGATAAGGTAAAAAAAGTTATAGATTGGTCTTTTAAAAAAGGAATTAAAGTTTTAAGTTTTTATGTTTTTTCCACAGAAAATTGGGGGAGAAGTAAGGGAGAAATAAATCATTTAATGAATCTTATAAAACGACTCTTTGATCAAGATCTGAAGTATTTTATGAAGAATGAAATTAAATTGTTAATCTCTGGATGGATGGATGATCCTCGTTTATCTGCTGAAATAAAAAAAATTGCGAAAGAAGCTCAGAGAAAAACTAAGGACAACAAGAAGGGGACAGTTAATTTAGCTTTTAATTACGGTGGTCGTTTAGAAATAGTCCAGGCTGTTAAGAGAATCGTCAAAGAAAAAATAAAAGTATCTGCCATTAAAGAAGATTTAATTCATAAATATCTGTGGGTTCCAGGATTATCAGATCCAGACTTAATTGTCAGAACTTCAGAAAAAAGATTGTCTGGTTTTTTACTTTGGCAGTCTGCTTATTCAGAATTATGTTTTATAGATAAATATTGGCCAAGTATGACCGAAAAGGATGTGGATGATATTATAGCTGAATATTCACAAAGAAAAAGACGTTTTGGGAAGTAATGGTTGATTAAATTATGAATTTTTTGATAATTGTCGGAACATCATTTTTAATAATTTTTCTTATTTATTTTTTGTTCAAAGAATCATTTACTATTTGTCTGGAACATAAAACTATATTTTTAACTAAATTACCAGAAAATTTTGAGGGACTGAAAATTATTCAAATCAGTGATTTACATTCTCGAAAATTTGGGAAAAGAGAAAAAAGGGTTTTAGAAATTATGAATCAGCAGAAAGCTGATTTTATTTTTATAACTGGTGACATAAATGAAGCTCGCAAGAAAAGAATTAGTTCTTGTATTGAATTCTGGAAAAAATTAGGAGAATTGAACATTGGTAATGTTTATGCTGTATTAGGTAATCATATTCATGAAAATCGGAAAATAGAGCCAGATGTTTTTAGAAATATATTAAAGAAATCAGGAATAAAGGTTTTGGATAATGAAAACGTAAAATTAAGTAGAGGAGAACAATATGTTTGGCTATTGGGCGTGGATGACCCGCACACCCATAATAGTGATCTTGCTAAGGCCTATCAAGGAACCGATGATTATTCTTGCCGGATATTATTAGCTCATAGTTTAGATATCATGGAAGACATTAAATTTGGAGACATGGATTTGGTTTTAGTTGGACACACTCATGGTGGACAGGTTAAAATTCCAGGCATTCGTCCTTTTTGGGTTCCCACCAAATATCATGGCAAATATGAGAGAGGATTATTTAATATTAAAGATGTTTCTGTATATGTTAACCGAGGAATTGGCTTTAAAAAATTGCCAATTCGCTTTAATTCTCGGTCAGAGGTAACATTATTAACTCTCAGAAAATGTTAACCTCTAGAGGTTAACATGAGAAAAACCAACCCGACGAGTTGGTTTTTCTGATATTGACAAATTCCGCAAATCTGTCATACTTTTAATAATTAAGAACAAAGACGTTCTTTAAAAGGAGGAACAAAAGATGAACAAGAGAAATTTATCTGTCCAAGAACTTAGGGATATGCTGTTAGCGCAACGTTTTGCCGAAGATAAGCTGGGAGCAAGATTAAACAAAGAGGCGTTAACAATGCTCTCCGAGCAGACGTTTATTCAAAAGAGAGCATATTTTTGGTTTTTTTCTTGTGTCGCTACAAACTTGTGTGACCCAGAGGATCACCAATTACTTTCGCCCGATGATGATCTTTTCTCGCGCATCTACTTTCTTATAAGTAAAGTGGATGGGCATGGTGAACTAATTGCCTCGGAAGAGGCACAACTTGCAACGACCATAGAGGTTCTTGTACAATGTTATTCTGCATTGTCTGAGCGGTTTGATTTGTTTGTTGAGACTTGGCGGTGGATTAATGCTGTCATGGACCTTTTTGAAGAGATAAGTGTTCCAGTCGCAGAAATTATCTCTCAGAATGTCTATAGTGATGAAGTTACGAGAAGGTTGTTCACCAAAAAGGAATTTCTGCAGAGAAAGCTCGTCCGACTAGTTCCTTTTTGCAGAAAAGGTCTCGCAAATAAGATGGCACTTTTTTTTATAAAGGTACGTCTTAGGAAAAAATTTGGGGTCATAAGAAAAGTGACGAAAAGTTTTTTTCAAGAAGAGGCTAAACGCATTTACGGCTAAATCTTTACGAAGGCAGTTTTTATAGACTGCCTTCTTTTTTTAATTAGGGACAGTCACCATGTTTTAGTTTGTATTTATGGTAAAAACATGTTAAAATAATATTATAGTTAGTTTTCTCTGTTTGGTCTGGAGAGAATGAGAATCATAATCAATAAAGAAGACAAAATGAAAGTTAAAAAATTATTAAAATTTATGAAAGAAAATACGGATTTTATCCCTAGCTGGAAAGAAGAAAAGGGAGGTGGTTTGCATAATCCCCATTTTGGCTCCGTGGAAAGAATTGTCGTTTGCGAAGATGATAGTACTCCCATTTTTGATCAATATCAGGTTGTAGAGAAAGGAGGAGCAATTATTGTTCCTTATTATTTTAAAGATGATAATCCAGAGGATATCTTGATTGGACTTAATACATGCATTCGCGCGGTTGTTGCTGATTTAAAAACAGGCGAACAGGGCAATTTAAAAAGCATAGAAGCTCCTCGAGGTTTTGGAATTGGAGATGAAGAAGATTCTTCGGTAGCTATTAGAGAATTAGGAGAGGAAACTCAACATGTTGTTAAAAGCTTAGAATTAATAGGTTATGCCAATGCTAATACAGCTTATTTTAAAAATTACGGAATTTCAACGTTTGCAGCACTAATTGATACTAATTCTTTAGGCAAATTTACTCCTGACATAAACGAAAAGATACTTAGTTGTAATTTTTATTCTGTAAGAGAAATTAAAGAAATGTTGAATGATAACAAAATTTTTTGTGGCCTGACCAAATCAGCGCTTTTAGATTTTTTCGCTTTTATCAAAGACAATTCTATCATCTAAATTATATTTTGTTTAAAAAATTTAATGTTAACCTCTAGAGGTTAACTTGAGAAAATTTAAAAGGAGAAATAATGAAAAAAGACGAAAAAATCATTAAGATCATCGAAAAAGCCTTACAGAAAGCTTTTTTGGTGTTACAAGGTCTTGACCAAAAAGAAGGTAGTCAAGTAATTGGTCTAGGTGCAGCTTTTGGCGATTTAGAGAACGATATTGAAATTCAGGCCGATATCTTGTTGGGACAAACTATAGCTGATTTTTTGAGAGAGAAGAAAGTTAACTGTCGTTTACAGATAGAAGGTCAGGAAGAAATGTTATTGGGTTCTTCTCCCGCAGAATACTATATTGCTGTTGATCCTCTTGATGGAAGTTTAAATTTTGCCAAAAAAGGGAAAACGCTTGGTTTGCCATTTTCTTGTAGTATCACAGTTTTTTCATTAAATGGTGATAAATGTTATTTTAGGGATGTGATGGTAGCTGGATGCATTGATTTGAGAAGCAAGGATTTATGGTTGGCGGAGAAGGATAACGGTTGTTTCTTGAATGGCATTCTTTGCCATACTTCTTTAGCCGAAAAAATGGATATCAAAAAAGCTATTGTCATCGGCGAGATGTATTATCCTGAAAACCGAGAACTACTCTTTCGGATTTTCAGGTGCGAAAAAGGATGGCTTCGTAATCCTGGCTCTTCAGCCTATGAAATGTCTCTTGTAGCTTCTGGTCAGGTTGATGCCTATATTTGTGATAGGCAGAAATTAGACATTCTAGGAATGGCTTATTTAATAGTTAAAGAAGCTGGTGGGTCAGTTATTGATTTTGACGGTAATGATTTGGGAAATAAAGAGTATATTTTTCACTCTCAAGCACCCGTTATTTTATCATCCACAAAATCTTTATCTTCCGAAATTTTGGTAAGGATAAAACAAAGTTTTAAAAAATAAAACTTTAAAAAATAAGCCCTGAGAAATTCTCGGGGTTTCCCGCTCTTTTAAGAAAAACCAACCCGTCGGGTTGGTTTTTCGCATATTGACAAATTCCGCAAATCTGTCATACTTTTAATAATTAAGAACAAAAATGTTCTTTAGAAAGGAGGGACAACATGCAAGTTAAAATATTCTCTGCGGAGTTGTTTGAACAACATTCTGTGGAAAAGGAACTGACTGATGTAGAGAAAGACGTCAATGCTTTCTTGAATAAACACAAGGGTTGTTCAACTGTAAGGTGGTTACAATCATCTACGCGTGGCTCAACAAGATTGACGGCTCTAGTATCATACTCTCTAGACCAGTAATACATTAAACACCATCTTCTCATAGAAGATGGTGCCTTTCTTTCTAACTTATTTGTTTATAACTGAAAATGTCGTCACTATATATAGTGGCAGCATTTCTTTTTTATTGACCCAGGACAAATTATATGTTATTATTTAAAATAATATTTAAAAGTTAATTTAAAAATTTATGAAGAAAAACGGAAAATTTATATTAATCGTTTTTGTGATTTTTCTCGCTGTTCTTGGAATTTTAAAGTATAGCAGTAAACTAACTTGGTCATTTCACACAGTTACTATGCCTCAAGAAAGCGCTTTTAGGGTTAGTGCAACTGGAGATGTTTATGCTAAACCAGATACAGCAGAGATTAGTTTAGGTGTTGAGAAGGAAGCCAAAACAGTGGCTAAGGCCCAGGAAGAAATTAACGAGATTAATAGCCAGTTGATTGATGATTTGAAAGAATTAGGGGTTGAAAGCAAAGATATCAAAACAACCCAGTATGGTATAAATCCGCGTTATGAATATGAAAGACAAAGCGGAAAAAGAAATTTAGTTGGTTATCAAGCTACGGTAAATATTTTAGTTAAAACCAAAGATTTTGAAAAATTAAATGAAATTATTGACACAGCAACCAATGCTGGAATTAATCGTCTAAACGGACTTAGTTTTGTTATTGAGGATAAAGATGCTGTGCGTGCTGAGGCGAGAGATCAAGCCATTGATAAGGCGAAAGTTAAGGCAGAAGCAATTGCTAAGGCTTCTGGCATATCTTTGGGTAAGATAATCAATGTTTCAGTTTCTGATAGTGGTTATTCAGCACCCCGCGCTTATTATGAGATGGATATGAAGAGAAGCATGGGAGGAGGAGAAATGGCGGAAGCAACGCAGGTTGAAGCAGGCGAAACAAAAATTTCTGTGAGCGTAACTTTGAGTTACGAAATAAAATAAATTTATGTATATTCCAGTTTTAATAGCTGGCTTTATTGGTGGCGCTATTAGGGGAATATTTGGTTTTGTTAAACATCAATATTCTTATAAAAATGTTGGTTTTAAAGCACCATACTTTTTTCTAATGGCGTTTTTGTCTGGTATAGTGGGTTTAGTCGCTTCTTATTTAATTACTGGCAATATAATTTTTGCTTTAATTGTTGGTTATGCTGGCGGTGATTTTATTGAAAATCTTTTTAAGATTATTGCTAAGAAAGAATCACTTTATTCTAAGAGTATTAAAAAAATAGAAATTAAATAAAACATCTTATATAAAAATAAAATAATTTAATTATGAAATTAAGAATTATTCCGTTAGGCGGAGTTGAAGAAGTAGGCAAGAATTGTATGGCTCTTGAGCTTTTGCAACCTAATCAAAAACAAGGAGACATTATCATTATAGATATGGGTTTGGATTTTCCTGGTCCAGATTTATTAGGAGTTGATTATGTTCTACCAGACATTACTTATTTGCAAGAAAATAAAGATAGAATTAAAGGATTAGTTATTACTCATGGACACTTAGATCACATTGGAGCTGTTTCTTATTTTTTGAAGAAATTGGGGAATCCTCCAATTTTTGCTACTCCTTTGACTATTGGATTAACGGAAGATAGATTATTGGAATTTGGGATTCAAGATGCTAGATTCAATACCATTAAATCAGAAAAAACTTTCAATTTAGGTAATTTTTCTATTACACCCTTTGGCGTTGTGCACAATATTCCCGATAGTGTTGGTTTAATTATTAAAACTCCCTTAGGAACAATTGTTCATACCGGAGATTTTAAATTTGATAAATCGCCATTAGATCAAAAACCTATCAACGAAAAATTATTGAAAAGAATAGGAGATGAAAAAGTTTTGGCTTTGCTTTCTGATAGCACTAATGCTGCTTTGCCCGGGAAAGTTGTTTCTGAACAAGAGGTAGGGCAAATAACTTATTCATTGATTAAAAGTATTAGAGGGAGAATTATATTCACAACTTTCGCTAGTCTGGTTAGTAGAATCCAACAAGCGATTAATGCTTGTCAAAAATGCAAGAGAAAGATAGCTTTAATCGGTATGTCTGTTCAGAAAACAGTAGCTATTGCGCAAAGTTTAGGTTATTTAAAAATACCTCAGAATATGTTAATAGATATTACTGAGGCGAATAAAATGCCCCCCCATAAGGTTCTTGTTATAGCTGGTGGATCTCAAGGAGTGGAAGGTTCTTCTATGGACAGGATTGCTCAAAATATCCATCGTTTAGTTAGAATCAAAAAAGGAGATACAGTTATCTTTTCTTCTTCCACGGTACCAGGCAATGAAATAGCTGTTAGTGGGGTAATGAATGGCTTGGTTGATCAGGGAGCAGAAGTAATTTTCCGTCGTGTTTTGGGCTCAGGTATTCATAGTTCAGGTCATGCCAAGCAAGAAGGGTTATTAAATATGATTTCTTTAATTAGGCCTAAATTTTTTATGCCAATTGAAGGAGCTCACTATATGCAGGCCGAACATATTAAGTTGGCCGAAAGCTCTGGGATCAAAAGAGAAAATTGTTTTATGCTTAAAAACGGAGAAATTTTAGAGTTTAACGAACAAAGGCAAGCTCATAAACTCCCACACAAAAGAATGTCTCACTTAATCATAGTAGTGGAAGGCAGGAAAATCCAGCCTTTAAATGAAAAGGTTTTGAAAGATCGTAAGAAACTGGCTGAATCTGGAATTTGTTTTGTTTCTATTTCATCTATGAGAACAGGCAAAAAGGTTCAAGCAGGTCTTAGAATTAAAATTACTTGTCAGGGAGTAGAATTAGACGATGAGTTGATTTCAGACTTGAAACTTAAAGCTAAAAAATTAATTCAAAGATATGGTCTTAAATCTGGTGCTGATCATAAAATGGGAACTAGCTTAAGTGATTTAATTTTAAGCAGAGTAGGAAAAAAACCTATAGTAATAGTATCAATTTAAAAAGTCTGGAAGCCGAGCTTCCAATAAATATAAAATTATGGAAACAGATAATATTGTAGAAAAAATTAGCTCTTTAATAAAGAAAGAAGAAAAAATCTCTTTATTACAAAAGTTTTTAGCCATCATTTCTTATTTAGGAATATTGTCTTTATTGACTATGGCCTTGAAAGAGAAAAGTAAGCCAGTTCATTTTCATGTTAGACAGGGAGTGGCTTTATTTATGGCAGAAATTGTTTGCACATTGATCTTGGTGATTCCTCTCATTGGTTGGCTTATCGGATTTATTGGTTGGATTTTGTGCGTTTTATCTTCTTTTTTTGGATTAGTTAAAGCAGCTAAAGGAAAAGAATGGTCAATCCCTGTTTTGGGAAAATTAGCAACAAAAATTAAAATTTAATAACATATTGTTTTTAAAATAAAAAAAGTAAATAAAAAATGAAAAACAATAATATAATTTATGTTTTTATTGATGCTTCAAATCTTTGGCAGGCTCAAAAGTCTAAAGGAAAATTTTTTGATTATGAAAAATTGAAAATTTTTATTAAACAAAAATTTAATAGCTCTTTCATAAAGATTTTTTATTATACTGCTTATCCAGCTGAAGGAACGAGAGATTATAGTTTAGATGGCAAGCATAAATTTTATACTTTTTTAAATAAAGGATTAGGCTTTATTGTTAGAAAGAAAAAATTGAAACGTATTTTAATAACCAGTAAAGATGGTCAGTCTGTTGAAGAGAAGGGAAATATGGATGTGGAAATGACAATTGATGCGATTCATAATATTGAAAAGTATGACACAGCGGTTTTATTTTCAGGCGATTCCGATTTTCTAGCTTTGGTAACATATATTAGAAGAAAAAACAAAAAAGTTTATATCTTTTCGTCAAAAAATAATATTTCACAAGAGTTGAGAACAGGAGGAGATGGGTATTTTGATGTATTAAAGATTAAGGAAAATATTTGGGGTAGAGAATTACAACATTTAGCAGCAAAGAGCAATCAATAAAGAAAAACAACCCTCCTCGCGGAAGGTTGCTCTTGGATGTAATACCCTAACAGTTCTATGACTAGAACTGAAAGACATTATTAAGTATAGTGTTTTAATCAGTTTTGTCAATCACCCTGTGGATAACTAATTTTAACTGAAAACAATTATGAATTTTATACTTTGGTTCAAGGATTTATCTATTAAAGATGTTCCTAGTGTTGGTGGCAAAAATGCTTCCCTAGGAGAAATGTATCAAAAATTAGACAAGAAAGGAGTGCGAATTCCGAATGGCTTTGCTACTACTGCAGATGCTTATTGGCATTTTATGAAAAAAGGCCAATTGGGAAAAAAGATAGAGAGTATTTTAAAAGGATTGGATGTTCAAGATGTCAGAGATTTATCTTATAGAGGTCAGAAAGTCAGAGATTTAATTTTAAAAACACCATTAGATAAAAATTTTAAAGAAGCGATTGTTTCCGCTTACAAGAAATTATCTCAAGAACATAAATCCCAAGCTGTGGATGTTGCCGTGCGTAGTTCAGCTACAGCTGAAGATATGCCCGAAGCTAGTTTTGCTGGACAAATGGAAACATATCTTAATATTAGAGGTGTAGACAATTTGCTAAAGGCAGTTCATAAATGCATGGCTTCTCTTTTTACTAATCGGGCTATAGTTTATCGTGAAACAAAGGGTTTTAAAGACATGGAAGTAGCTCTTTCGGTGGGAGTCCAAAAAATGATTCGCTCTGACTTGGCCTGTTCGGGGGTTATGTTTTCCTGTGATCCCGAATCTGGTTTTGCTGATGTGACGGTTATTAATTCTTCTTGGGGATTGGGAGAGAATATAGTTCAAGGTAAGGTTAGTCCTGATGAATTTATGGTTTTTGAACCTTTGTTAGATAAAGGATATAAGCCAATTGTTAATAAAAGATTGGGACGCAAAGAATGGACAATGATATATAATCTTAAAGGAAAGAGTCCGGTTAAGAATATAAAAACTAGCCCAAAAGAGAGAAGTAAGTTTACTTTATCTGATAAAGAAATTTTAGAATTAGCTCGTTATTCTATCTTGATTGAAAAACACTATAAGCGTCCAATGGATATGGAGTGGGGGAAAGATGGCAAGGATAACAAGTTATATATTTTACAGGCGCGACCAGAGACGGTTCAATCTCGTAAATCAGTAGATATTTTAGAGAGATATATTCTTTCTAAGGAAGGAAAATCAAAAAATGTTCAAAACAAGATTATAACTACTGGTGTGGCTGTAGGATCTAGGATTGGGCAAGGAAGCGCTCATATCATTAAGGATGTTAAAGATATAATTAAATTTAAACCAGGAGAGGTTTTAGTCACAGAGATGACTGATCCAGATTGGGTACCAATTATGAAAATTGCTTCTGCTATTGTTACTAATGCTGGCGGAAGAACTTGTCATGCCGCAATTGTTAGTCGTGAATTGGGAGTTCCTTGTATAGTTGGAACTGGTAATGTTACGAAGCTTATTAAAGATAAGCAGAAAGTGACAGTTTCTTGTGCAGAAGGGGAGATAGGGCGTATCTATAATGGTTTGTTACCGTTTAAAATTAAGAAGACTTTTTTAAAGAAGATAAAGAATCCAAAAACCAAAGTAATGCTTAATGTGGCTGAGCCAAGTCAAGCGTTTGGTCTTTCTTTTTTGCCCAATGATGGAGTTGGTTTAGCTCGTGAGGAATTCATAATTAATAATCATATTAAAATTCATCCTTTAGCTTTGTTAAATTATTCTACGCTTCAGGACAAGAAGGTAAAAAAACAAATAGATGAAATAACAGCAGGTTATGGAAATAAAATTGATTTTTATGTTCATAAATTAGCAGAGGGGATCGGAACCATTGCTTCTGCTTTTTATCCCAAAGACGTGATAGTGAGATTTTCAGATTTTAAAAGTAACGAATATGCTAATTTGATTGGTGGTTCCTTCTATGAACCCCAAGAAACTAATCCTATGATTGGTTGGCGAGGAGCTAGTCGTTATAATGATCCTAAGTTTAAGAAAGCTTTTGAATTAGAATGCCAAGCCATTAAAAGAGTTCGTCAAGAATTTGGTTTGGATAATGTGATTGTAATGGTGCCTTTTTGTAGAACAATTGAGGAAGCGAAAGGTGTTTTGAAAATTA
>Ga0208904_1001594_pt1 | contig 15307 bp, 28 predicted proteins | sample AntAceMetag02UKB_FD_184774 | JGI IMG/M metagenome (GOLD analysis project Ga0208904, IMG submission 184774) | Saline lake microbial communities from Ace Lake, Antarctica - Antarctic Ace Lake Metagenome 02UKB (SPAdes) (version 2) | ecosystem: Environmental > Aquatic > Non-marine Saline and...
ACCGTCAGGTAACTGATTAACTTCTTCAAATCCTATCCCGTCAACTGTACTATTTAAACCTGCCATTTTATGCTATTGAACCTAATTTAACCCAAGTATCATTAGCAGTTAAAAACATATAGTGTTGACTATTCTCTCCATCCCAAGCTACTCCTGATAATGGTACTCCAGTCACAACTCCGTTAGGGTCTCCTAATACATTCGTTATTTTACCAATGTCTGTTCCTCCTGAACCAGCTCCCATTCCATTAGCCATACCTTGAACTGTACCTAATACTGTACTTCCTGTTGTCATTTATTTTGACCTCCTTTTGTTTCTATTAACATTTATGTTTGTCTCCTTCTACTGAAAAATCTAAAAAATAAAAAAAATAAATTAAACTGAACAACTACGATGTTGTAATTTTACAAATCGCTTTTGTTCTTAACTCACTTACCACAATCCGCTGAGTAATGTTGGCTGCACTCATTTCATAAACTGGCAACTCAAAGTTTTCTACTGTAACTGGTCGCTTTTCTGCTATCATATAAGCGTGCATTCTATCAGTCACATAGGCGTACTTACTGTAAGTTGTTGATGGTGCTGCATTAGTTGAAAATTTCAGAACATTCAATCCAAAGATTGTTCCTAAAAATCCTCTTTCTAACATATCTCTATTTCCAACCTTATTTGCTTCAACAAAAGTATCAATGTTTCTTAAATCATTCAATACTTCCATTCCTACAAATATTGTAGTTGGTGTATAGTCTTCATCATCCAAGTATTGCATAGCCCGTGCGATGTTTGCAATCGTAATTGCTGCTCCGCCTGCTACTGTACTATTTGCTTGGTCTAATCCATTAGAAAGAATAAGACTTGTCTCATTCTCAGCCATTCTCTTACCCGCAACCCTTACATTATGGTCAAGTAAATTCCACTTTCCGTCTTCTAACATCTCCTTAGTAATCCTGATACTTACTCCATATTTCACTGGCTTAAGATTGTCAGATGTATATTGTGTCTGGTCAATAGGAACTTGCGAACCTTCTCCAACCACTCTAACATCCATCTTATTAGGTGTTACTAAGTCAACGTCAATACTACTTCCTGGAATGTCACCTGTACCAAAATAAATTGCTGCTTCACTTCTTGGTATTAAGTTTTTATCAACTTCATCTATTAATGTGTCGTAAATCTTTCTTGGAATTAACAACTGACCTTCAGTTCCTAATCCTGTTTGTAATAATTCGTGCACTGCTTTTAATTTTTCCATTTTAACCGTGTACATCCAATACTACAAACTCATCATTACTTCCGCAAGTAAATGTCCTTCCAATCTGATTAATCGCACTTGAGTATCCTAAAACGTGTGAACCAATGTAAATAACTTCATCATCATTGTTACATCCTACTAACTGTCCTGCTTCAACTACAACTGTTCCACTAACTTCAACTAAGAATGTTCCTCTTGTAGCTAAACTTACTGGTGCTCCTGATGCTGCATTATGTAAAGCTACACCTACAAAATTTCCACTTCCAGTTGTATGGAATAATCCCACATCTGTCGTTGCAAAACTATCAATTCCACTTGCCACAACTCCTGCTGCGCCTGATGCTCCTAAGAACCATCCTCCACTAACAGCTTCTTTTGCGTACCCAGTTATAACTCGTGGTGCTCCACCGTCATAAATTGGTTGATATCCGTATGTATTTGCTGGCATATTTTTTCCTCCTTTTTAAGCATGATTGTGATAATAATTTAAAAAAAATAAAAATAAAATGTGAGTTTATTATCTCACTAACCTTTTAAGTTTTGAATCTGAACCTTCCTTCTGATAATCCTTATAAAGTGAAAATCCTCGTCCGTTTTCTGCTCTCTCTAAAGCGTATCCTTCCTCAGCAGCACTTTCTTCTTCTGCAGGTTCTCCTACTTCTCCTTTTGTCTCATCAGCAGGTTCTTCAGCTTTAGGCTCTTCAGCTTTAGGTTCAGCTACTTCTGCTTCAGCATCTTCTTTCATTGTTTTCAGCTTTTCTTCTGCTTGCTTAATTTCCATTTCTTTAAGTTGAATTTGAATTGCATTAAATTTTTCATCTAACGCTTTCATCTTAGAACTTTCTTCAGCTACAGGTTCTTCTACAGGAGCTTCTGCTTCATCCTTCACTTCTTCTTTAGGAGCATCAACTTTTGTTTCTTCTTCTGTCATATTTGCACCTCCTTTTGAATCATCTTCAGATAGTTCCCCTTTCTCCCCATCTGTATTATTAATATTAACAATTTTCTTTTCCAATTTCAACGCTTCTTTAATTTGAAAGCCGTTCACCATAGCTGTTGCCAATGATGCTCCAGGGTCTCCAGGAACAGCAACTAAACTAATCTCCATTCCTTCTAATCCAAGCGCTTTCATGCTCCCATCTTCTTCCTCAACCAAGTCCTTAACACCTGCCCCAATACTAACCTCTTGTATTCTTTTGTCTGTAATCATTTGCTGAATTTCCTTATCCATAATCATAGCTTCAAACTGAATCTTTCCCATTCCTGTTTCGCTTCTATCAAAATGTACGTTTTCAGTTGTTCGACCAACAATATTTTTAATCTCATTTTTATGGTCTAATAGAATTGGTTTATTTCGAAAAGATGGCGCTGCTTTTTCCAATTCTTCTGCAATATACTTAACACCATTTCTTGTAGTCGTTTCATTAATGGCAGTTCCTTTGATTAAGTAGTTATCACCAAACATATTGGCTTCAGATATTGGTGCACTAAACTCCAATACTTTCCAATCTTGAGTATTCTTATTTATCATCTTAATATATTTAATTGTCTTTTATTTAAAAACTATTAGTTATAAATTATATAATAATAGCCATTTATTGCTGAATCCATCCATTTGTGCACAATTTATTGCCTTCTAAGTTCCAACATTTTCCATTCGGCAATCCATAATAAACTGATAAATCATAACAAGTCATAGTTATATCTCTATCTTTACAATAATAAATTAAATCTATTGGCTCAACACTTTTTGTTTCATCACAAGTTTTTATATCAACCATTCCACAATTTTCTTCACAAATTTCTTCTTTTTCTCCTGTCAAAGTAGAAACTCCCTTTACATCAATCACTTCGTTTTTCATATAACAATTATCCCAACATTCATATTTCTGTCCTTGTGGTATACATTCAATTATTGGCTGATAATCATTCCAATCTTTTGTTTTAAGATAAGTATCTTTATCTTTACAAACTTTATTATTTAACTCTTTTTGAATATCTCCATTATTATCAAACCACCAAAGTACCCAATTTCCATCTGGAGTTTTATAGCAACTTCGAGTATAACCAACATCTGAATCTTCATAAACCATATTTGGACTCATTGGAGAAACTGCACCATAATAAACTGTTCCTGTTACATTTGCATCTCCAGCCACTAATAATTTTTGAGTATGTCTTGTCGTTCCAATACTTAAATTTCCATCTGCACTTAATCTCATTCTTTCAGCAGTTACTCCATTAGAATCAGTTGTTCGCCAAGCGTGATATGCATTTTTTATATAATGTATAAAATTTAAAGCACCCGTAGAATATTGAATCCTACCAATTAAAGTATTTGAATTATTTCTATAATCATAATAAGCATTTTGGTCTGAACGCAACTGGATAGCAATTGGTGCACCTAAATCTCTGAATAATACATCTGCACCTGTTCCATTTGTAGTAACTCTAAAAGGATTTACTGGGTCTTTTGCTATTATTTCAACTTGTCCATCTCTTCCATTAATCATTAAAACACTTGAAATATTCATTGTTTTTGTAGTTACATTATCTGCGATTTCAAACCTATAAGGCATTGCAGTTCCAACGACAGGGTCTCCTGATGCTGGATTTGAAATTAATAAATTACTTGCTTCATCAATCATAATATCACTTGCAATATCAATTCTACTATTTGCCCTTATGTTTATACTATCTGTTGCTAAACTATGAATCCAATTATTATCATTTCTAAATTTAATCTTTTCATCTCCAAACATTTTTAAATCATCATTCATATCTATTTCATCATTTGCAGTATCTCCAACTATTCTAACATCACCAGTCGAACCACTAAAAACTAAATTCAAACCTGCATCTGAAGTAGAATCACCAATATTAATTCCTCCACTTGTAACTTTTAAATTATTATTAAAATTCGCTCCACCCCTTGCATTAACCTTTCCAGTATTCGCAGTTACATTAAATAAACTAGCACCAGCATAATTCATACTCATCATATTATTTATAAAGTCAAAAATAAATCCTGTGTCTGCTAAAGCACCTCCGTAAACATCGTCTTGGAATCTCATCATCCAATAATCTCCATTAGAAAGTAAAGGGGCTAAACCAACATATTTAGAAACTAAAGTTTGTGCAGAGATATTATAATTACTTGAAATATCTATGTTTTGGTCTGCATTACTTCCATCTAATTTCAAAAATCTATCATCTGAACTTAAAGTCATATTATAATTAAAGTCGTCGTAGGGTATTGATTGGTTATAATTAAAATCATCGTATGGAATTGATTGATTGTAAAACCATTGAGTTACATTCTCTCCTTGAACATATAAATCAGAACTAATATTTGCAATATTCAATTTACTTACTCCAAACACACTTATATTATTTGAAACATTTATATTACTATTATAAGTTATTGCAAGTATGGGTGCTCCAGCAGATTTCCATTCAACACGATTTTTTGATGCACTACCTGAACCAGTTAAAAACCATATAGCATCTACATAAGCAGAATTTTCACCAAAAATCATTCTATCATTATTTCCACTATAACCCATAACAGTTCTTGAAACAGTTGGAGATACCTGCGTCTTAAAAGCCCCTCCTTGTTCTGTTGCATTCATAACAAACTCATTTGAATAAGAAGCACCACTAATATAAGAACTTGTGCCTGAAATAATCTTACCATTAAAATGTCCTGCTTTAATATCTCCATCAGTAGTAACATTAAAAACAGGAACTCCTGAAACCTTCATACTCATCATACTATTCGTTAAATCAAATAATAATCCTGTATTGTCAAACGCCCCACCATAAGCATCATCAATATATCGCATCATCCAGAAATCTCCATCAGATATTTTTGGTGTAAATCCTACATACTTTGCCCCATAAGATTGTGCTGAAAAATTATATAAATTTGAAATATCTATATTCTGATTTGCATTGCTCCCATCTAATTCAAGAAAAGTATCTACAAAACTTTCGTTTAACTGACTAAAATTTCTAATGTCTGGATACAATCCAAAAAAATCAAGTTTTCCTGTCTGAGAATTATAAGTTGTAGGCAGAGCACTAGTAGATGCAATCATCATAATAACTACTAACAGTGTTATTATCCATAACCACCAAAGATTCTTAGAAACAAACTCATAAATTTTATTCATTATGAATATGCCTCCCCTGTTCCACTTCTGTCATCCCAAATTTTATCAAAAATATTATTTCCACTAGAAAATAACCCACTCACCATCTTTTGTCCTGAATCATAAACATTCTTTCTTATCATCCAGCCAGCACTACCAGTTCCAGTTCCTGGAACAGCTAATCCTATATAAATTGGATTATAAGAACCTTCATAATCTAACAATTGCTTATATCTTAGTGTGAAATCTTCTAATCCTGTTCCACTTACTACTGTTGTTCCACTAGCTGTCGTAACTTTAAGCTCATTATTAGCATTAACTTCAGCAAAATTTCCTAGCCCTGTACCGTCAACTATTCCAACTGGCATTATACTTTCTCCCCATTAGCAATCATAAGCTCAGCTAATATTAACCATAATAAATAATTGGTAACAGTTCCATCTCCATAATTAAAGCCAGTTGGTTTCTTCAAATTACTATCTCTAGTTTGAGAACCAACTGCCATCATATCACTCATAAAGTGTTGTAAAGTTAAACTTCTTCGGTCTATCTTCTCAACTTTGGTGTTACCATTTATTTCTTGATTTTCTTTTACTTGTTTTAATTCTTGGTTTGTTTTTTTTGTCATCTTCTTTAATTTCTTTTAATTTTTTAATCTCATTTACCTTCTCCTTAAGCTCCTCCTTAACTTTTTTCTCAACAATCACTGGTTCTACTATAACTTCTTCAACACGCTGAACCTTGTCACCAGCAAGCACCCAATTTTGTCCAGTATTTTTCATAATATCTAATTTTTTCATTTTATGTTACCTCCTTTTGTTTTTATAAACTCTAAATGTTTTCTAGTCCTATGAGTCTCAGAGCTCACACCCCTCTTAGTTAGCTCCTGTTCATCTCCACCTTCAAGACCAGCCCTTGTCCCCCACAATTTATTCGTAGCCCCTTGCAATAACACATTAGTCTCCTCGCCACTGCCAGTATAATCAGTCCAATCACCAACCTTTAATACATCCTCGTTATCCACAACATCATTCCCACTATTGCAATTATGAATAAAGTCCACAGTAGCATTCTCAACAATATACCTTCTATTACAGTGTGGGCAAATCTTAATCACCATTATTAAGCTCCTTCATTTCATCAAACATTACATTATCAATCTTCTGCTTAGCCTCTGTCTGTTTATCATGCCATTTCTTTACACATAAACCGCAAACCCATTGTCCAGCCATATGAATAAACGCTTCATTAGTGCATCCTGGAATAGCACATTCAGGTCTTTTCTTATATGTCTTTATTTCACTTACCATCTTAACTTTTTACCTCCTTATTTATCTTCCACAACATAAACAACGCTGGGTCAAAATTTAAATTCGATGCAACATGTCGTGATATGTTCATATATCCTTGAAGCTCATCTAAAAATTCTTTTATCTCTTCTTCAGCTGTAACAACCTTTTGAAATTCTTCTTTAGTCACGCCAGTAGTTTCTTTTATCCCTTCCCAGTGCTTTTCTTCCAATGTTTTGTTATCCTTTTTAATTACCATTTTAATGTCCATGCTCATGCATCACAATATTAAAGTCTGCATTCAAAGGTCTTGAAGCAATATTATAAAATCTCATATAATAAGCGCTACCTGCCTCTAATAACCAGTTTGTATTTTGTGGCGCTGTAGAAACTGTTGCAGATACAAATTTACTACTTGCTCCACTCCCACCTATGAATAAAGCATTATGAATCATTAATCCATCGCTTGATAAATCAGGGTCTACAAATAATTCTGCATCAACAACACTTCCTAATTTAGCTGCATGTCTACTTCTATTAAATATTGGCAATGGAACTCCACTTGTGCTATTTACAATAACATTTTCATAAAACTCAAAAGTAGCATCACCATCTGTTCTTGCATCAAAAGCAAAATGCAAATCATGTGAACCATTACATAATAATACTCCTCCAGAAGTGCCGTCTGGCATTCCAAAAATATATGACCCAGCTTGATATATATTTCCATTAATCATTCTATCTTCAGCTTTCGGAAAACAAATTATACCACTGCCTCTAATCTTTATTCCATCAATTAAACTATTAACTAATAATCTTCCATCATTATTTCCAAAAGAATTATCTACCATTACATAATTAGTTCCATTTCCTGGACCACTTCCTGTCAATTGACTCATTATACTACCTCCGTAATTGGAACTAAAGTGCATCTACACATAGCATGCAAAGGTATATCTGGATACTCTCTAACTCCATAAATCTTTCCATTAAGAGCTTCACATTCTGGGCATGTTCTAGGACCAAAACTTGAAACCCACTGCACCTTCTTTATTCCATTATCAATATATGTCTTCACAGCACCTTGATTTGCAACCCTTGTCACCTCAGTTCTCACAATACCAATAGACCTTACTTCTTTCCTTCTACTCAATATAGGCAATCCAGAGACTCCCTTCATAACCTTACCATTCTTAATTCTATACAAGTCTTTTGGCTTAACCTTCTTAGTAACCTCTTCCGCCATCTCACTCATACTGCTTCCTTTCTTAAACCCAGTCTCCAAAACCTTCTTCAGCTCACTAACTTGGCTATCTGAAAACTTCCCTGCTGCAATTTGAGTTTTAGTAGTCCCTAGCAAATCTTTAAACTTGTCATCCTTTATTGACAAAATAATATCATCTAAATATTCACTAAAATTAAACCCTAACCACTCTTTTAATGTAACAAACTGTTCATAAAACCCCTCATCGTGTTTGTGATTACATGCTGATGTGCAAACATGCTTCTTAGCTACTTTCTCATTTTTTTTTAAAACTGGTGATGGTGGTTTAGCATTCTGTCCAGGAACTATTGGCTGTTTTCTTTCTTCTTCTCTAGCCCTTTCCTCTTCTTCATACTTTTCTTTCTCTTCCTCATCTGCAATAAGCAATTCAACATACTCAGCCTCATTCAGCTTCAATAATTTAACCATCTCTTTCTCTAACAGCTTTCCAATAGCAGGAGATGATGTTGGTATCTTCATAACCTCTGTCATAACTTGCAGTCTCTTAGCTACTTCAAGACTTGATGGTTTACCCCATTCAAATTCAACATGAGTTCCTTCAATACCATTAGCCACTAACACTCTTTGAAATATATCATTCTCAATAACCTTCTCAACCTCAACCTGAATACTCTGTATCCTTCTCTCAAAGGCATCCATCTGAACATTAGCAATACCCTCATTAATATTCCCTGTTCCCATCAATACAGAAGGAACTTGGAAGGCATAAAACATCATATCAATATCATAATTCAAAACAGTATCAAACTTTTCACCAATGTTACCAAAATCAACAACCTTAATATCTACTAAGCCGTCTGTAGCCCATTCATGCTTATTATTCAAGAACTCCATCTTCTCTCCAAAGGCATCTACATCTTTTTTCTTAACCCTAGTCTTCTCTGTTCCCAGTTTAGCGTGCATAGGTGAGTTAGCTTTACGATTCATAAGCATATGTAAATCTTTTTGCTGTTGCAGCAAATTGTCAATAGTATTAAGCGCAGCATAAATTACTCCGTATCCATAAGCATCATCTGCATTCTTATTAAACGGTATATGGGCAATCTGATATGGCTTGAACGGAATTACTTTGCTCTTAGAAAAGTTTTGATACTTCCCCTTATACTGATTATACCCCTCAATAACACCATACTTATCACGCTCAACATACATATAATTTGCATTCAATACTTTCATTCCTTGTGGCACTTCATCCTTGCTTCCACCAATCTCTAAGAATCCATTACCCTTAATCAGTGCTTCTTTAATCCATGCTCTCAAAATAGTATCAAAATTAACATCCTGCATAAAGTTCTCTATAATCTCCTTAGCCCTATCATCGTCGGATGTAATAAAAAATCCAGGACCAACAATAAAATCAATAAACTTGTCAATAACAGCATTTACAAAACCCATATTTCTATAAACACCATCAGTAATATTAAAATCAAATGGATGCTCTTCACCTAGATTAACTGGAAATTTAATTTCCTTTCTATCAATCTCTCCTTTAAATTGTTCCTTCAACAACCTCTGCAAACTAACACCTTCTTTATAACCAGCAAGAGCTGGAGTATAAATGTTTTCTTTCTTGACATCACTCACCTCTTTATTCCAAAACGCCATCTTCTTAACATAATATAACCCTTAAACTTTAAAAATATAAGGGTTTAAATTATATAATTAGTTATAAATGACGATATTTAGGTTTTAATGTTTTTATTAATTCAAATAATTCATCTGAATATTTATGATTTTGTTGTTCCCATAATTTAACTCCTTTTTTCCAATTTTCAAAATCTATTAATTTATCTCCAATAAATTGGTTTTCAAAAAATTTAATAATTTTATTTACACTTAATGAACAAACTTGATATGTACAAGAATTTTGTTTTTTATGAATACATATAGAACCAACACCTATAATTTCTTTTAACATTTCTAAAATTGTTAAATCTGTTATTCTTAATGAAATTGTAAAATATGGTGATATTTTATTAGCACCACCAAATGTAAAACAACCTTCACCATTAACAAATCCTCCTATCCATTCTTTTGTTAATATCATATATAATTATATAATATAACATTTAAAAATATTTATATAGTAAAAATTAGCACAAAGTAGGTTCATAAAAAGTATCTTCTTCCTTAAAAAATAAACAAGCCAAGGCAAGACTGTCGGCATAATCATCATGCCCTCTTTCACTATGATGCAACTTCAAATCACCATTGCCCATAATTTCATATCTCAAATCAGCTAACTGGTACAACAGCTTTCTATGGTGAGGCATTTTCAACTTACCCTGCTCCATCATCTTCTTCAAATTACTATACATATCCATCTTACTCTTAACACTAAACCGAATACCCTCAACCCTATACTCGCTCAGCGTCTCTTTCAGCCAATCTGTTGGACCTTCACCAGCTCCAGTTTCATCTAAATAAATCTTAGTAAAACCATACTTCTCATCCAATATCTTAACCTTGCCAACAATCTCTCTAGGCTTATTAACATCAAAGCTTACAATCTCAATAACTCTAATATGCTGTTTCTGATTCTTCTCAATAACAATAAATACACTTTCGTCTTCTCCCATTCCTGCAATATCTACCCCTAGTGCATACTCGGCTTTTGGGTGAGCAAACGCCATCCCATACTCCTCAACACAACTGTCAATTAACTCTTGCTTAAAATAAACATCTCTGTCTTCAATAAAATTTCCATAAATCTCGCACTGCACATAAACACTATCCTCACCCCATTCTTCAATATCCTTTTCAATCTCCTTTACTCCCTCAGCAGTAATATATGGGTTGTCCTTATAGTTATAATGAAAGCATCCATAATCAGGGTCTCCTTTCATCCCTCTTCTCCATCGTTCCCAAACCTCACCCTTACCCCATGGTGTAGTAGTTTCCCATACAGGAGCTCCTGTATCAAACGTCAACGGTTTAATTGCCAACTCTGCTCCAGCTTTAATAAATGCACTTTCATCTTTGAATACTCTATCATAAGATTCACCTCTCAAGCTATCTGGATTATCAGCACTACCAAAATCAACAGAACAACCATTCTTCCAAATAATCTTAGGATAAGGGCTTCTTGTATAAGTTTTTACATCACCATAAACCCCTCCCTGTCTCATAAGTAATACCATTTTCTCCATAACAATCATCGACTGTTTGAATGTTGGTGCGATAACAATTTGTCTACTATAAATTTCTAATACAGCACCTCTAATTAATTCTCCAGCAATCATTTGTGTCTTGCCACTCCTCCTTCCACAAACAATAATCTTATTCTTATGAGAGCTTCTTAAAACATCAATTTGTTTATCATGGGGCTTCTGATTTAAGTATGCTGCTTGAAAATTAACTGGGTCTTTGAAATCTTCTACTGTAAGTTTGACTGGGTCTTTAAAAACACCTACTGTAAGTTTAACTGCCTTTTCCATTTTTGTCTTCAACAATCACATACTCTTTAAGTCGTTTCATAATCTTATCTGATGACATATCAATATTGACATTTAAGTTTTTACTCTTTGTTCCATGGAATGCAGTATGAGCTTTAATAGAAATATCAATTAACTTTGCCCTAAGGTCTGGCTTCAAATCTTTCTTCAACATAGCATCAATAAGCAATGCAATATGTACTGCTGAATAAGTTTCATCAGACACTAACCTCATACACCTTTCCTCAATCTTATCAGAATCAGTCATCTCTTTAATCCTTCTAATTTGTTGTGCTTGTTTCCTTTTCAAGCTTCCACTTCCTTTCAGCTTAGCTCTAACCTTTGCATCATATTCTTCATTCCCCTTCTGTCCCAAACTTGTTAGCCATTCTTTTGCCATCTTATAACAGTATATTCATAAATAGAAAATAATAATTATTATTTAATTATTATTTATTTGCAACATCAACAGCCTTCTTAACTTTCTTCCTTGAGCCATCTTTTTCATAAATGTCATCATAATACTCAACTGGTACAAAAACGCTAATCCCATGACCTCTCTGTTTGCAAACAAACTTCAATGTATATCCAACTACAACCTGTGTCCTTAAACCTGCATTCAATTGTGCTTCCTTTTCCTCATCAACTTGCAGCAATTTAAATCTATCAGCCTTTCCATATTCATCCAATCCTCTAATATCAACATTCAAAGCATCTTCAGTTACATAGCCGTGAATCCTTTCACTTTCCTTCTCAGCATTATCCAACTTATCCTTAAAATCAATTCGTGCACATTGAGAATCAAAAGGTAAAAAATTCCTTACAAACTTCTGCTCTTCATCAGCTAACTTACCAGCAAAAAACTTAAAGGGTGTCATTCCATTCAATGGCTTCATCTCTCTCTTCTCAACATCAGTCGAAACTCTGTCAATCATTCCTAAATTTCCCATATACTCATACCTCCTTTACAATCATATTCATAAGCAATATAATAAAAATAATATTTATTATGAAGCATCTACCCAACACCTACCATTTTTTTGTTATCTTTCTTCACTTCAACGCCATCTTTAATCTGAACATTCAGCACTTCAATCTTCCCAACCAGCTCATTAATATCCTCCAAAACACCTCTCAAAGTTCCCTTAAACTCCTTCAGCTTAAACATATAATTCTGATACAACCCCTTATCAATCATCAACTCAGCGTGTTCCTTCAAATACTCTTGATACTCAATTTCCTCTTCCAACTTACCAATCATCTTCAAACTCAATTTCTTCTCATCATCAGTCAACTTTCTTTTCGCCATTCTTCACCTCCTTCACATCATTAACAAACTCCATATACTCATCTAATCTCTTCCGAAAAAACTTCCCCAAATTAAACCTCTTAGTCTGACTCATCACCCATTCTTCTTGCTCATCTGTAATCATCACATATTTTCCTTTCATCTTATACTCACCATCTTATATATTAATATTTGAATAGGTTTATATATTATAGGTTCTATATTATATAATAAACTCATCATACACAATCTCTCCCCTCTTCTCACCTTTAAAAGCTATCAATATTTTACTAAATACATCATTCTCCAACAACCACTTACACTTCTCCTTCTCCTCAGCTGACAATTTCCCATTACTCTTAGCCTCCACCCCAATCACTTCATAATATCCCAATTTATCCCAATCAGTACATTTCTTCCAACAAATAAAATCAGGAAAGCCAGTCCCAATAACCATAGGTAATCCCCTACCTCTCCATTTATGTTTAGCACTCATCAACTTTCCACCACCTTCCTCATCAAACTCAACTTGATTCGGAAACTTACTAACAATCCAACCTTTCCCAACCATATCCTTCTTCACCCTCAACTCAAAGTAAGCGCCACTCTTCCTATTCTTCGCACCTTGCTTTACATTCTTCTCATTTACCATCAACATCACCATCAATTTTAGAATGATTCAACTCACCTTCATCAATCATCTGCTCCATCGTAGTATATCTCACCCATATCTCCTTAGCCCAATCAGCAGAATAAAAATAACCATCTAATATCATTCCAGACTCTTCCTCCTCTTCACCTAAAAAACTTATTCCAGGAGGAAACTCTTCATAAACATCATCCATAGGTTGTCTGCTATTTTTCATTATTGTCATTCCAACCTTCAGCATCTTCATAAAATCATCTGTCTTCACCAAATAACAGCTATCACCTACAACATACGGCACATTCCCTTCATAAGTAGGGTTGCCAAATTCATCAGGCACAATAACTCCTATTCCCAACCTTAAACTCTTCATACAATACACCCCTCAAACCACAAACATTTCACCATTGTAAAAAAACATAGCCAAACACAAGTTTCCATCAACATCAAGATACAAGTCAAAGCCCATTCACTCCTACTCTTATTATTCCTAACACCGTGAACCAAACTACAAATCATTTCATTTTCTCCTTCAATAATCTCTTATACTTCCCCTCAACAATCTCATCTCTACACATTCTACATAAATAAATATTATATTCCAAATATCTTTTCGTCAAGCTAGAAGTATTATGAAGATTAATATATTTATTAGCCCCACATATTGTGCATATTTGTTTAGCCATTCTGCACCTCACCATAAAATCCTTTCCTAGCATTCTTCCTCCTCATCCCTTTCCTATTCCTCACTTTATAATTTCTCAAAAATCTATCCTGACCAAAATTACATTCATAAACCAACACCATAGAGTGTGCATGGCTCAGCTCTTCCCTCTCTTCCATCCCCATCAGCATCTTTTGCAACACCTCTTTTTTATTCTCCATTCTACTCTCCAACTCCTCTTCTATTTCCAAATCTATTCTTGAGAGGTATTGCATTCCCATCTTTATCATATTCAAATATTCTCTCAAATTTTAATCTTTCTTTTGCAATCTGCTTCAATATCTTCACCTCATTCTGCGTAAACCCATCTACATCAATTATCATCTTCCACCTCAGTATCTAATCGAACCAAAAAAAATCTATTTGATAAAAATTTTCTTCCACATAAAACTTCATCCCTCATCTTCATCTTATCCTTACAATAAGTTTCACAATCACATTCTCTTTCATAAACTTGGTAGGGGCATTTAGATTTTGTCATTTTCCACCACTTCCAACATCATAAATCTGTAGAATGGAGGTTGAGGTAAAAAAAGTTAAATGAAAACTACTGAACAAACAATTTTCCTCCATTCCTACAGCATGAATATTAATATTATGAATCATCTAACCCCAACTCCTCTAAAATTACTCTAGCACAAGAAATTAAAACGAACACAATTAAAATAATCACTATATGCTTAGTCCATGAGTACAATTCCAACAATGTCAAAGCTAAAACAATTAAAGTTAAGCCAAACAACATCACTGAAGCTATAATTCTTGTTTTATTCATTCTACATCCTCCTGAACAATTAAATCCTTCACCATCAATTCCATATCCAACAGCCTACTCCAAATCTTCTCAATATCATCATTCACCATCTTAAACTTAAACTGAGCAGACTTTCTCGCAATTCTTTCAATTTCCTGTCTCCCAATAACCTCTAACTGCACCATATTCTGCCACTACCCATACATTTAGTCATAATCTCAGTAATTCTTTTGTCTTGCCCCCTTAAAACGCAAATAAACCCTATCTCCATCCTACTTCACATCCTCTAAAACTTTAGTTATAAAACAAAACTGTGGAAAATCACTCTCCTTCTCCAACATCATATCTTTCTGGCGCTCATACTCCAACTCATTCTTCTCTGCAATGCACTCACCACAAATCATATCATCATTCAGTGTAGAACAATGAACCATCCCGCCACAGCAATCACACCTATACTCACTCATATTAAATCTTCCC
>Ga0208904_1001596_pt1 | contig 15292 bp, 21 predicted proteins | sample AntAceMetag02UKB_FD_184774 | JGI IMG/M metagenome (GOLD analysis project Ga0208904, IMG submission 184774) | Saline lake microbial communities from Ace Lake, Antarctica - Antarctic Ace Lake Metagenome 02UKB (SPAdes) (version 2) | ecosystem: Environmental > Aquatic > Non-marine Saline and...
CATTAACGCTGAGGACATTAACGCTAGGAACATTAACGCTAGGAACATTTTATATTACGCCTTTTGTGGAGTGTATGATTCTATCAAATGTTTATCTATTAAAGCTAAAAGAGAAAAACACAGCGAACCAGTTTGTCTTGATGGTAAATTAGAAATAAAAGACGAAGAAGAAAAAGTTACGATTAAAATATCTAAGAAATCCTTAGAAGCTTTAAAAGAAAGTGGTATAGAGATAGTTGAATAGGTTGCCAGACTTATTGCCAAGTCCTGAGCATGACTAAAACTGCTCCCCTTAATTTGTTTATTACAATGTTGACAAAACTGTTATTGTTTGCTAGAATTATTATATAAATAATAATAAACAATAATATGCAAGATAGAAAAGAATATCAAAGAGAATATCATAAAAAATGGGCTAAAGAAAATAAAGAAAAATTAGCAAAGTATAATAAAACTTATTGGCGTGAATATTATGATAAAAATAAAGAAGTGATATTAAAGAAAGCTAAAAAATACGCTCAAGAGAACAGGGAACTACTTAACAAAATTGCACGAGAATACTATAAGAAAAATAAAGAGAAATCTAGCGTAAGGTCAAAAACAAGAGATGCTGTTAAAAAAGGTTTATTGATAAAAAAAGATTGTCGTATTTGCGGAAACAAAGAATCAGAGATACACCATCAAGACTATAATAATTATTTAGATATTATTTGGCTTTGTAGAAAATGTCATTTAAATTTACATAGAGAAATAAGAGCTTATAGTAAACAAACCCCTACTAAATAATTATTAATATAAAAGAGATATGGAAACAATAAAAGAAATTTTAAAAAACTACGAAATCTCTCTTTCAGAAGACTACGAAGGAGATATTAGGCTTGATAAAGTTATCTTAGACATTCTTAAAGTATTAGCAGAAAAAGAAGATAATTTTGAAGAGTATATGAAGTATGAAGAATTAAAGGAAGGCGATATATCTTCTTGGATTAATTATGGTAAGAGAAAAGGCTACTATGGTTTTTTAGTAAAGAAGATAAAAAAAGTTTAATAACCCTAAGCACTACTAATAACCTTTACCTTACTATTACCTATGATTTGGCCTCTTTTGCTTGTCAGAGAGGAAGGAGGAGAGTCTAAGGAAATGGTGGTTTACAGATAGACTTGCACACAAGGCTTTGCGGCTTAGCAGGTCTATCGAATAAGCTATAAAATTATGATAAAACCCATGCTTAAAATTAAAAAGAAACGCAGTCAAACCCCAGGATACTGGAGAAGAAAGTGCGATAAGAAGATACAAGAGATAGGAAGATTAACTTATGATAAGTGCGAAGTTTGCGGTGGAGAATACTCATGTCAACATCATTTTTTCCCAAAATCCCAGAGTACACATCTTAGGTATAACTGGAAGAACCTTATATCTGTATGCCAAAAATGTCATTTCGCCCATCACAACGGAGACCCAACAGTACACGCAACAGTAATCTTTAATAGAGGAGAAGACTGGTATGAAGAACTTAAAAGAGAAAGAAACAAACACCTTTATACTAAAGCAGGATATAAATACTTTGAGAATATGTTTAATAACTTAGATAAAATAACGCCTTATGAAGTATAAAAAACCGATTAAAAAGCTAAAAGACTTAATTTCTAACTTAGAACAGCTAGAACAGTTAGATGAAAATGCCAAAAGTAAAACAGTGAGAGGGGTGCAAGATAATATTAACCAAAAGATTATTATACGTAGAAATATACTAAAAATATTATCTGAATTAATAGATATTAAAATTGTATTAAAACAATGAAAATACACGAAATAAAATTTAACGGTAAAACAGAGATTAACGAAGAGATTAAACCAGACACAGAATACTCTATAGCTTGCAAGCGTATCCAGAACCAAGAAGGAAAGGTAAGTAAGAGAATAGATAAGATGGATAGAGAGGTAATAACTTACACTATGGTCAATCTTGATACAGTAGAGCTTATAGCAGAAGATAAAGTTATTAAAGGCAAACCTAGAGGAAGCCAATCACAGGCTCTTAGGTTTAAAATCCATGAACTACACGATATAGCTTATTCTGGCGGTATAGAGAGAGAAGCTTTCTATCAAAAAAAGATGGCAAAGTTTATGAAGGAAATACAAGACGAGATAGATGTCTATTGACAAACAAAAAGAAACAATGCTATACTAAGGATAGATAACAGAATAGAAATGGCTAGATATAAACCTAAAAATGACATAACTGGAGTTAAGGGATATTACAAGAGTAAAGGGAAATGGATGGCTCATATATGTAAAGATTATAAATCAATAGGTTTAGGTACATTTGAAACAAAAGAAGAAGCGATAGAGGCAAGAAGAAAAGCAGTATTAAAATATTTTGGTGAAGATTTTGTAACAACTGAATAATATTTAAAAGGGCTGAGAGCTCTGTCCTTTTAGTAAGATATAAATGAAGAGGTTAAAACTCTGGGTTTGTTTTTTTACTGAAGGATGGGGTTATCAGTCTTTTTATATGCAAAAGAAAATTAAAAAGAACACGAAGAAGATAGACACACAAGAAGTCGTAAAGTCTAGTTTTTCGTGTATAAAACCCCCTATATTCAAAAGCTTTAAAGAGTTTGGGGATTATTATAGGAGATTAGATAGATGACAAAAGACTTTATATTTATAATAACAGTAACAGCACTAAGCGTAGCAGGGGTAGCTGTGGTGCTAACATTACATAATTAACACCGTTAAAACGATGAAATTCCAAAAAGGAAATAAATTAGGTGGTAGAAAGAAACTAACAGAAGAGATAAAGGACATGAAAGAAACAATGAAAGAACAAACAATAGAAGAACTTGCTACTGACAAAGTATTTAAACAAATTACCACACTACAAGGAAGAAATAAAAAAGACAGGCAAGGCATAAAAGATATAGCGTTGCCTGTTTATCTTAAAAGTAAAGCTGATAAAGTAGATTTAACTTCTTTAGGGAAATCAATAGTATATGAAGAAGAACAAAAAAGAAAAATCGCAGACAGAATTATTAAAAGAGGAGAATCAAATACTGGAACAGGAAGCGAGGAATCACTTGATAGACTTCAGTATCCTGACCAATAGTAAGTATGAACCTAATTGGCATCATGAAGAAACAGCAAAGGCTTTAGAAAGTATAGAGAGTGGAGATTTTATAGAACAAGGATTCAAGATATTAATGATATTTCAACCACCTCGGCATGGTAAGAGTGAAGAAGCTACAATTAACTTCCCTGCTTGGTATTTAGGCAAGAACCCTGATAAGGAGATAATAACCGCTTCTTATTCAAGTGATTTAGCTACAAAGTTTGGTGGTAAGACAAGAGATTTAGTTAGTAGCCCTGCCTACAAGCACATATTCCCAGGTGTTACTTTAAAACCAGGAGAAGAAAGCAAAGGCGAATGGATGACTAACCATAAAGGCTCTTATGTTTCTGTAGGTGTTGGAGGAGCTACTACTGGTAAAGGTGCTAATATCTTTTTAATTGATGACCCGATTAAGAACGCTGAAGAAGCCGAGAGTGAAGTATATCGTGAGAAGGTATGGGAATGGTTTAAAACTGTTGCATGGACCAGGTTAGAGCCTAATGGTGTAATGATTATTATACTTACTAGATGGCATTTAGATGATTTAGCTGGCAGGATATTAAACAATGAAGACTTTAAAAAGATTTGCAAAATTATAAGTTACCCAGCTATTGCTGAAATGGATGAAAAACATCGTAAAATTGGTGAGGCTTTATGGGCAGACAGATATAGCTTAGAAGAGCTTGAAAGGAATAAAGTATTACTTGGCACTAAGAACTTCTCTGCACTTTATCAGCAACACCCAATAGCTACTGAGAATCAAGAGTTTAAGCCACATTATTTTAAAGAAAGACCACAAGAAGAAGTAGACAAAACTAATACTAGAAGATTTTTAACAATAGACACAGCTATCTCACAAAAGGCTAGTGCTGATTACACAGGGCTATGTGATAATAGCGTAGATAGCTTTAATTTTTGGAATTTAAAGGCTTGGAGATTGAAAGTTAACCCTTTAGAACTTATAGACCTTTTATTTACATTACATAACAACCGAAGATATGAGAAGATAGGCATTGAAAAGACAATATACTTAATGACTATAAAACCTTTTCTTGATGAGGAGCAAAGAAAAAGGAGCAAGTTTTTACCGATTGTAGAGTTATCGCATAACAATATTAACAAAGAACTTAGGATTAGAGGGCTTATCCCTCGTTATGATTCAGGAAGTATCTATCACATTAAAGGAGAATGTAGAGACTTAGAAGAAGAGTTGCTAAACTTTCCTCAAGCCATGAATGATGACGTAAGTGATGCTACTGCTTACCAGCTACAGATAGCCAAGAAACCATTTGATATGACCCCTGTATATAATAAAAAGCAAGATAAACCAGCTCAATGGAGATAATAAACGAACAACCACCTAACATAGAGGACTTAAGAAAGATATTTAAAATAGTTGACAGGCTTGTATTCGCTTACAGCCCTAATATATATAACCCTGGTGGCAGGTATCTAGACCCTGTTATCGTATTACATGAGGAAGTTCATATTAAACAACAAGGAGATAAGCCTAGGGAGTGGTGGGCAAGATATATAGTTGACCCTAGCTTTAGGTTCTGTCAGGAGCTAGAAGCTTATCAGGTCCAATACAGAGCAATTAAAAAGAAAACTAAAGATAGGAATAAATTACACACTTACTTACATACCCTAGCAGTCGATTTAAGCTCAAAGACTTATGGGAGTGTATGCTCGTATGATGAAGCCATTAAATCAATAAAAGAGAATGTTAAATTTAAAGTATAAAATATGGAATTACAAGACACGCCAAAAGACATCTATGACTATATCGTTCAAGAGGAAATAGAATTTTCCAAAGGGATTGATATTTTAGGGTGGGAATGGTCAATGGCAGACCATATTAAAACAAGCTTTTTTTACAAGCATGGTAGACTTTTGAATGGCAATGATGATGAAACTCCTGTAAAGAATATAACTAAGCCTATTCTTAATATGCAATATTGGGCTGAAGACATTGATGTCAAAGACTTAGTTCTTTACATTGAGAACGAAGACAAACATCACTTGTCTTTTTTAGTTAAAAAGTATCACGATGAAGTATTCTTAAAGGAAAACAACCTAGATAGCTTATTTGATGAGATTAACCAGTCTAGGATTGATTATGGAGGTGGATTAGTAATGGATGTTGGCAAAGCTAGACCACAAAGAATGGACTTAGAGACTATATGTTTCTGTAATCAGTCTAATATGCTCTCTAGCCCGATTGGTTTTAAACTTTACTTATCACCTAATGACTTACAGGATATGGAAGATAGAGGCTGGGGAGACAAAGAGAATGGCGCTACCCATACTATAGACGAAGCTATTATCCTTTCAAGAAGTCAAGTTGGTTCTGAGGGTGGCAACCATGTTAGAACTCCATCAGAAAAGACAGGAAAGTACATTCAAGCTTATTTAGTGGTTGGCTCAATGCCTAAAGCTTACCTAGAGGGCGAAAGTGTAGAATATGTCTATCAAATGCAAGTAGTATGTTTCTATAAAGGTGAAGGCGAAGATGGTAAAGATGAAAAGAAAGGTATTACTCTATTCGCTAAGCAATGCAAGAATCCTTTTAAACTTATAAAGCGTGATGAAGTATTTGGTAGAGCTTTAGGATATGGCGGAGCTGAAGAACTATTTGAACCTCAAGCATGGACTACTTATAGTGAAATCCAAAAGAAAGAAATGATGGCGGCCGCTGGAAAAATACTTCATGTTACTGATGATGATGAATTTGTTAAGCGTAATCATAGTCTTAAAAGCGTAGATAACAACGAAGTGCTTTTATTGGGTGAAAATAAGACTATCAGACAAATGGACACCTACCCAAGAAATATAGCCTTACTTGATAAATCTATTAATGAATGGCAAGATTATGCCCAGCAAATTGGTGGAGCACCAAGTCCTTTAATGGGTGAATCACCAACAGCAGGTACTCCTTTCAAACTTCAAGAACTTGTAACACAGACTGGTAAAAGTCCTCACGAATGGAGGTCTGGTCAATATGCTAAGTTCTTAGAAGAAATGTATCGAGATTGGATTATCCCCTACATAGCTAAAGAGATTACTAAAGGTCAGAAGTTCTTAGCTACCTTAGAACAGGAAGAAATGGAGGCTATATCAGAAATGGTTATCAAGAACGCAGTAAAAGACATGGAAGCAGAGAAAGTCTTAAGTGGTATCGTTCCATTACCAGAAGAAACAGAAGCTTTTAAGATTAAGCTAAAAGAAGACTTTATGAAAGATAATCAGAAGTTTCTTGAAATCCTCAAGGACGAACTCAAGGACATCAATATGAATATATCAATCAATATTGACGGCAAGCAAAAGTCTTTAATCGCAATGGCTGACAGTGTTTCTAACATAATGAATAAAGCCTTATCTACTTATGACCCTAACACTAAGTCGTTTGCAATCTTTGATGACCCACGAATGGCAAAGATGCTTAACAAAATATTAGAATATTCAAATATGTCTTCAATAGACTTTAATAATTATAGCCCGCCTAAAACTGAAGTGCCTCAACCAGCACCAGTACCAGCGGTACAATAAATATGTCAGAAAAACAAGGTGAATCAATTATGAACTCGGCTGAACACGCTGAGTTAGAAAAGCTTAATGAGAACCCAGTTCTTATATCGGCTCTTAAAAAGATTTTCTTAGCAGGTATCTATCAAAATGGAACTTTAGACAAAGACAAAGAACCTGATTTTAGAAGAAACTATGCTCTTGGTTTAAGTTTCGACAAGTCTGGCAATGAGTTTAGCAGAGATAACGAAGCATTGGGGGCGGCACTAAGGGCTTGTAATGAAGCTATGAGAGTATTAGGAGTAGGATTTGATTCGATAACTAAATATAAAAAAATAATAAATATTGATGTAGGCAAAGAGTCAAAGCATCGTTAATTAAAAAATATGGAAAAATATGTAAAAATGATTGCATTATATTCCCTGCTAACGCTGATAATGGTCGTAGCAATCGGTGTTATAGTTTATCAAGGGGATGTAAAACAGTCTGTTAAAGAAGTGTTAGGCGGTCAGGCAGGTACTATCATAGAGCTTGTCGGCTCAAGGGTAGGCACAACAACTACCGCAGTTGCTTTTACTGACAATTCTGCTACTTCTACTTATCCGTTAGAGATTGGTAGAGAATATGACACAGTAGATTTCAGTATTAAAACTACAGCTTATGGAGCTGGTGGCGATAACAATGCTATGTTCTCAGTTTTAGGTTCTAATGACTTTGATTGTGATACTGCATCAACCTCTACAAGTTTTATAAGTACAGTGTTAACAAGCGACATTAATTGGTTTGATATAAGTTCTCACATTGCTAATTTAGCTGGCTCTAAGACTTTAAATGCAGGTACATCAACTATAGCCTGGTATCCGACAGCGATTGAACAGGGAACAGTATTAACCCTAGAGAACTTAAACACAAGATGTCTAGCTTTACAGGTTAGTGCTTCAGGGACATCACTATTTATACAAGCACAAAAAAAGAAGTTTAAATAACTAAAGAACAAGTATGTTTGGAAGACTAAAAGGTAATCTAAAGGATATAGAAAATAAACCTGCGGATAAACCTAAAAAAACAAACGAGGGTAAGGTCGAACCTCGTTCTAAGAAAAAATCTAAAGAAAAAAAAGATGAAAAAAAGAAAAAAAAATAATGGGGTATTCTACGTAGTAATCTCATTAGTAGCTGTATTAGGAATTGCTGGATTTATAAATGCTTACACAAGCAATTCAGTTGAAGCTCCAGGCTTAGTTGCTGAAGGCAACATCACCTTTAACGGTGATTACATTAACAATGAAGCAACGCAGAATATACCAGAAGATCTTAATTTCGGGGCTTCGGGCTCAACCCACACTTACCAGCAAACTTTTGTAGATGGCTTTATTACTGGTGGAAGTTCATTAAATGCTAGTTCTACTTTGAAACTTGCTAGAACAATCACAGCAACGGAAATATGTAATAATTCCTATATCCATGTAAATAGTGCGGCAGTTGACACAGTTGGGAGTGCAACCTTATCAGCAGCATCCCTTGACTTGACTTTTGCGGCTACATCAACATTGTTCAGATGTTTGAAGTATGACGGCATGGAAAAGACAATCACATTCAGAAATAACTCACCAACATCAGCTTCTTCTACTGAATTAGTAGCTGGAAATGGTTGTGAAATTAGATTATTAGAAGCAACTGGTTCAGATGACACTATTGAAGGGCAAAATGAAGCTAGAATTACATTTAGACGAACTGATGATGCTTATGCTGATGGTGGAACAGTTGACTGTATTATTCTAGTAGAAGAAACCGTAGTAGATTAAATAAATTAGAGACTAGGCTCTTAACCTAGAAATAACTTGCGGAACATACCGCTTAAAAATATGTCAAAAATTACTGAGGTCATTGACTCTTTAAACGATGAAAACGCTTCTGAAGTAAAAGAACAGTTAACTAAAGAAGCTATTGCTCTGAATGAAACTAATAGGCAACTTTATTCACGAGCTAAAAAGGCTGAAGGTTTTGAAAAGAAGGATGGAAAATGGGTGAAGAAGGAAGTTAAACAGGAGAAACCTGAAGCAAAAAACAAGCCTGAACCAGACGAGTTAGGTTTAGTACAGAAAACTTTTTTAATTGCTAATGGAATTAAAGGAGCTGACGAACAGGCAAAGGTCTTTGAATTTATGGAAGATACTGGAAAATCCTTAGAGGATGCAGTAGAGAATAAATATCTCTTAGCAGAACTTAAAGATTTTAAAGACGATAAGGCATCAAAGGCGGCTACACCCAATGGCTCAAGAGGAGCTAAAGGTGGCGTTGGTAAAGACTCTGTTGATTATTGGCTTAGTAAAGGCGAAATGCCTCCAAAAGATAATCCAAAATTACAACGTGAGTATGTAAACGCTAGAATTGCCAAAGAAAGAGGTGGAGACCCTTTTGCCAAATAAACTAAAACCGTCTGGGTTAATTAATTAAGCAATTATTAACCTATTCCTTAGACGGTATAGACTAATAAAAAAACAAAAATATAACTTTTGAACACACATATACAGACTCAGGTTGGGCAGATGACGTGTTTCCCGCAGAATGGAAAACTAAACTTCAAGATAGATTAGGTTACAACACTAACTGGAAAGAAGTTTGCAATGTTGAATATACGGATACTAAAGTTCTTATGAACCCTTATATGTCTTCAGTCCCTTCTATGCAGTCTCACACTAGAGGAACACCTTACACTTATCAAACAATGACCATTACAAATGAATATGTATCTATTGACCAATCTTATATTCTGCCAATTCCGATTGACAGAGCTGATTTGGCTCAGCTTACTTTTCTAAAGGCAATGGACTTGGCTGATTTGCAAGGAACTCTTATTAGTGAAAAATACGAAACAGACATGCTTGCCAATCACGCTATGTGGACCAACTTCGATGCTGGCACTTTAGATGACGGCACAGCAACTACAGTAGCGATTGACGTAGATATTAATAATATCTTCGACATTATTGGTAGAATGAAGACAAAGATTACTGAAGCAAATGGCGATAAATTAGCAGGTAGAAACGGAATGTTTATTATTTGGACTGCAATGCAGTTTGAAGTATTAGAGAATTTCGCTGCTGCTAATGGTTTTAATACCGCTGACTACGCTTTAAAGAATGGTCTTGATGCAGGTTTCTATTATAGAGGTGTTTACCACTATAAATCTAACCTACACAGTTCAAACCACGTCTTCGGTGGTGTTAGAAAATTATTCCATTTAGGTATTCTTAAAGCTACACATGGTGATGTTCACTATGTTGAAGAACCTTCAACCGCTGACGGAGCTTTATCCGCTATCGGTGTTAACACTCGAATGGATTGGGAGTTCAAAGCTTGGACAAACACAAAAGGATTGTTATTCGACATAATTACTAACGGGTAGTATTTTCTCTTGCACCTCACTAAAAGGGGTGCAAGGATAAGAAACTAACTTTATATTTATGCAATTTTACGATGCTACTAACAAGCAAGGTATTTGCCAAGAGGCAGATAGACTATGCGATACAGACGACACTTCTTACCCTCGTGTTCAAAAAACATCTAGGGCAAATCAAACATTAGAATTAATAGTCGGAAAGCTAATCAATTCAGATGGCGATTGGCAATTTGATGACACAAACTATACCGATACTCCTATCGGTACTATTAATTTAACAGAGGCTCAAGCTCCTTATTCTTTTAATGATAAATTATTAGACTTAGAGCAAGTCTCAATTAAAGATGTTAATGGTCGATTATCAGTATTAAAACCTATTGACCCAAAACATTTTAAAAACATAGCGATAGAGGAATACTTTGAGGATACTGGATTACCTACCCATTATGATAAGATAGGGAATACTATTACTTTATATCCAGCTCCAACAGCGACAGATGTAACTTTATCCGCTGGTTTAAAAGTCCGTTTCAAAAGAACGGCTAGTTTGTTTACAGTCGTTGCTACTACAGTGGCGGATACAACTGTGCCTGGCTTTGCTTCCCCTTGGCATTATCTAGTAGCTTACGGAATAGCAATTCCTTATTGTATGACCTACAAGAAAGATAGAGTCGGATTATATGAAAAGAGATTTGACGAAGGAATAAAAGAACTTAAGAAACATTATGCACTAAGAGAAAAAGATAACAAATCAGTAATAACAACTGCACCCATTAGAGGTGGGAAAGGTTGGAGATAAATATGGGAGTTGATATAACAGAAGAAAGTAAAAACAATGTTACTCTAAGTCTTGCAGATAAAGATGCTACTTTAACTTGGGAAGAAAGCGACCCACAGACTTGGAGTGAGGGTAATAGTAAATGGGCAGCACCAGGAAGACATATAACTAAGGAAGATAAAAATAATAATGATTTAACATTAGAAAGTAAGAATTAATATGAAAAAAACAATAGCAATATCTTTAACGGTTTCAATTCTAGTAATGACACTAGGAGCTTATGCTTTTTGGAACTACATGCCTTTATTCCCTATAGTTAAGTTATTTGGAGGCGAACTACTTGGTACTACCTTAACGGATATTAGTAGCTCTGATAAGATGAAAGACTTTCCAACTGTTTACAATGCTAACTTAGCAGCTATTAACGCTGGTAAGATGGAAATATCAACTACTACCCTACCTTTAATCACTACTTTAAGTGGACTGACTACAGCAGGAAGCCTTGCAACAGTAGGAACTATCGGAACTGGAGCATGGGCTGCTGATGTTATCCCTATAGCTTATGGCGGTACAGGTTCTAGTACATTAACAGCTTATACAGTCCTTTTAGGTAACGGAACGAGTGCAATGGATGGCGTTGTTAGCCTCGGTACTACAGACCAAGTTCTTACATCAAATGGTGCAGGAGCTAAACCTACATGGCAATCAACCGCAGTAGATGAAACAGCCGCTTATACTTGGACTGGTAATCATATTTGGAACACAGGAACAACAGTATTTAATGGATTCTCAACTATGGCTGACGTAGTTTTTGCATCAACAACAGCTCCAACCCCTACAGCAGACCAGCATGTAGCTAATAAGGCTTATGTTGATGGAACTCTAATAGGTATTATAGCTTCAGATACATTAAGAGATAGTGCTGATACTGAAAGAAGTAAGACAGATGATGCTTCTTGGACAAAGGTTAAAGAGTTTGAAGTGTTTGCAGATGGCGAGTATAGAGTAGTCTTTGACTACAAAGATGTTGGAGCTAATCCTTCTTCGTATAGAGTTTATAGAAATGGTGTTGCCTATGGCACAAATGTGTCAACAACTAATACAAGTTACCAAACAGATACTGAAGATTTAATATTTGGAGGAGGAGATTCAGTTGAGCTTTGGTACAATACCATTGGTGTTTCAACAGACACAGCTTATGTAAGAAATTTTAGACTTTACTATGACATTGGTGTTAGAGCTATCGCAGATGTCGGTACTTTAATAACAGATTAATATGGCAACAAAAAAACTTACAATCAATCAGTTTAACGGAGGTGTATCACTAGATAAGAGGTCTAAGGACTACAGAAGATTCGCCATAGCTAAAAACTTTGATGTCTTTACTTACCCTCATAAGATTGAACCTACACTTGCCTTAGAAGACAAGACAACAAACGTTGACCATAAGATAGCTAAGTTTCTTTCTAGCCCTGTGACATTAGGTGGTATTACCAACCCATTATTAGGCTTTGCAGATGCTGGTGGTCAAAAATGTGCTGTTTACCATTGGAACGGTACTGTTTGGGATACTGATATAACTAACGACACAAGTTCTGCAGGCGTAAGGAATGAAGATGTTTTTTTCTACTATAAGGGATATGTGTATATGTTTGGTGGAACAGATAAATTAAAGAGATTTGATGCTGATGGTGGAACTGCTTTTGAAGAAGATGTTACTGGTAATATTTTTAGTGATGGCAGTATTGCTTTTACAACAGTAGTCCAACCAGTACACCATCCTAACGATGATATAGCTTACTTATTTACTGATAACAAGGTACATAAAATAAATGATACAGATTGGACTCGTGAGGTTTTAGAGCTACCAGAGGAAGCTTATATTGTAGCGGCTTGTTCTTATGGCAACTACCTTGCAATAGCGACAACAACTAACGAAGCCAAAGATAAGAAGTCAATCGTTTACCTATGGGACAGAGATAGTTCTTTGACTACTATAAGCGACAAGATTGATATGGGGAGTGGAGAGATAATGTACTTAGCTAATTTGAATAATAAACTAACCGTTGTTATGTTCAGCAAGTCATCTAATAAGTATAAGTTGATTATTAAACAAGTTAGCGGACAATTTGGTGTAATAGTAGATGAAATAATTTCAGACACAATCGCAGGACTTGATGACGATAATAAAACAAGCCAAGTTCTTGAAAATAAACTATACTTCCCTGCTGGTGCAACTAGAGATGATAATACTAGATATGGTATATGGGAAGTAAATAGTAACGGAAAACTTAACCTTTTTATGAGTGATGATGCTGTTACAGATATTAGAGGAATATTTAACGATGGCAATAACTGGTGGATAGCCCACGACCCAACAGGAACAGTTACAAGAACAGTAGGTAAAACTAACCCAACTTATGCAGATGCAGAAATTGAAACTTTAGTTATAGGAGAAGGTACTAAAAACCATAAACTTATAAGAGTTGGTGTTTCGACAGAAGCGTTAGATTCAAATGATGAGATTGTTTTAGAATATAAGCTTAACGAAAACTTAAATGGTGATACCTGGATAGAGATATTTACAGAAAGTACTACTAATTCAATTTTTCATAGTGCTATTAATATCGAAAGCACAGGCGAAACCTTGCCAGAGTTTAGAGAAATCCAGCTTAGGGCAACAAGTAAGGAAGGTGCTATTATCACTGGTATTGAAACTGAGTACGAAGAAATAGACGATAACTTATAAATATGGATAAAGAACAAATTAGACAACTTATAAGAGAAGAATTAGCAGAGCTTATAGCAACTGACAGATATACATTCCAAAAAAGTATTCAGATATTTGATGGTAAAAATATTCTACTAGGAAGAAACAATGGAACACAGATAGGAACAGCCGCTGACCAGAAAGTAGCCTTACATGGTGTAACCCCCACAATACAACAATCAGCAATAGCAGACCCTACTGGTGGCGGAGCTTCAGGAGTAGATGCCCCAGCTAGAACGATAATAGGAGAAATTATAGATGCTTTAGAGGCGAAAGGAATTATAGCTTCATAAATTAAATTATATAATATGGCAATTAAAAATTTCAATGACGGTTCAAGCTTAGACGAAGAAACAAATGTTGTTACTGATGCTCAAGGCGTAGAACACGCACCAACTAATACTATAACCGCAGAAAGCATAGCAACTGTTGAGGATGTTAATTTTAACGAACCTGCTGAAGTTGCACCACCTTTACCACCACCAGACCCAGAAGAACCGAAATTAACAGAAACGGAAACAGAGGAATCAGACATGAATAAAAGGCTAAGAGATATAAACCTTAGTTTAACTGATGAAAGTGCAGACGAAACTGCCTTAGAAGAAGAAGCTGGTTTAGAGGGTCTTCAGGCTACTGAGAAGTCTTTAAGCGACCAAATCAAAGCATTATCGGCTGACAGGAAGAACATATCTGACGTAAAACAATTAGAGGCTACAGGCAGAGGAATCACCGCAGGTGGATTAGCCCCATTAACAATGGCTGAGCTTAGAAAAAACTCTATTCAAGCTAATATTTTATCAGCTCAACTAGATGCTGCTAGAGGTGATGTTGCTTCTGCTCAAACAAAGATTGATAAAGCCTTAGCAGCTAAGTATGACCCAATTAGAGCCAAACAAGAAGCGTTAGAGAAAAATCTTGATTTAATTATTAATAGTCCTGAATATACACTAGAACAAAAAGCAAGAGCTGAAGCTAAAAAGAAAGAGCTTGATGCAGAAAATAAAGAAATAGAACAACAAGAGGCAGATGACAAAGCTATCTTTGATTTTAGTGTTCAAGCTAGTAAGGCAGGAGCAGATGCCCAAACTCTAAGAGCTATACAAAATGCTAAGACACCAGAAGAAGCTTTAAGAATCGCAGGAGAGTTCAGTAGAACACAACAAGTAGCTGAATTTGACAAAGAAATGGCTCTGAAAGGCTTTACTAAATTACAACCAAGCCAACTAGCAGGTCTTACCGAGGAAGATATTTTAAGAGTACCTAATCCAATTACAGGTGTTGACGATATTTATAAGAAACCAGAAGGAGCAGAAGATGATTTCCAATTTATTAAAGCTACAGGAGACCAATCAGGAGGGATATTTAATAAAACTACAGGAGAGTTTACACCAGTTGAAACAGCTGTTGGTAGCGATAAGATAATAACTTCTCCTTCTGGTATTAATTACGATATGTCAACTTATGCTACTGACCCTGCACAGGCTCAATCGGTACAAAATGCAATTAACGATATAGGTAAACTAGGGTCAGAACAAGATATTGACAACTATATAAATGCTAATGCACCAAATAGTAATATTACTTCAGCAGAAATAACAGAAGCCTCAGAAAAGTTTGGTTTAGGATGGGAAGAGTTACTTGGGTTGATGAAACACGAAAGCTTACTTGGAACTTCTAATGTCGCTTTAAACAATAATAATTTTG
>Ga0208904_1001597_pt1 | contig 15284 bp, 20 predicted proteins | sample AntAceMetag02UKB_FD_184774 | JGI IMG/M metagenome (GOLD analysis project Ga0208904, IMG submission 184774) | Saline lake microbial communities from Ace Lake, Antarctica - Antarctic Ace Lake Metagenome 02UKB (SPAdes) (version 2) | ecosystem: Environmental > Aquatic > Non-marine Saline and...
AGAAGAAATTTATGGCTACATCATATAACACTATGTATCTGGTTACGTAAAAAAGAAAAAATAAATAAAAAATGCCCCTGTGGCGGAATTTGGTATACGCGGTAGGTTTAGGACCTATTGGCCCGTAAGGCCTTAGAGGTTCAAGTCCTCTCAGGGGCACTTAGATTCATTAGAATATGGGGATTAGGTAATCAGGTAATTGGTTAATTAGAATTTTATTAGAAATTAGAAAGCTGTTGAAGTCCGACTTCAACAGACCATATTTTTAATTATTTTTGTTAATTAATTCTTGGTCAATTTTTTGCCAAATGGGATTTTCCGCCTTAAAACCTACTCTTCGTGCGGGTTTCCGCCGGTCAGTTTTGGGGGACTGTCCCCAAAATAAAAAAAGATTTTAACTCTCCTAAATTTTAACTTTTAATTCCCGATTGAATGCTTTTGCGATTTTTTGAAGCGTATCAATGGTAAAATTTTGTTTTCCTATTTCCATCCGAGCTACATTACTCTGTTTTGTGCCTATTTTTTTTGCCAACTCTGCCTGAGACATTTTTTTCTGTTTACGCAATTGCAAAATCTGGTAAGCAATTTCTAACTGTTTACCGTATTCATCATAATATTTTTTAAATTCTGATTTTTTTAATTGTTTGGCAAGATATTCCTCAAAACTTATTGCCTTTTGTAAATTTTTCTTTTTATTCATATAGTTCTTTGTTTTCTAATACATTATAATAATTTTCTTCAGCTCTTTTAATTTCAGATAGAGGCGTCTTAGGTGTTTTCTTTAAAAAAGCGTGCAGTAAGATAATATTCTTTTTTATAAAAGTAAAGTATAGAATTCTATGTCTATTATTAGTAAAATCAACCCTTAATTCTCTAATTTTACCTTTAATATGTTTACTATATGGCTCGTCCAAATATCCATCGTTTTCTCTTAAAAACTCAATATATTTTAAAACTTTTGCTTTTTGCTTAATTGATAATTTCTCAATATATTCTAATACTGGACTGCAATCAGTTTTTGTATTTTTATAAAACTTTACTTTATATTCACAATTATTATATATCATATATGATATGTGTCAATATTAATATGTGGATAACTTTCATAAACAAACTTATTTCAAAAGAATCGAATGTAGAATGCGTTCCTGAGGATAAAAATATTGATCTTGGGGGGACTGTCCCCCAAATTATCAGTCATTTATTTTATTATCCCTCCACCTAAAACTTGTTCACCTTTATAAATCACCACTGATTGCCCAGGAGTTATAGCTCTCTGGGCTTTTTTAAATTCTATTTTTACTTGTCCATGTCCGACCTCATCAAGAATTATTTTGGAAATTTTTGCTGGTTTATGCCTGTATCTTATTTTAACGGTTATATCTTTGGCTTTAATTGAGCCATTTTTTATTTCTATCAGAAATTGCTTATCTATCCAGGTTATATTTTTAACAATTAATTGTTTTTGATATAAACTTTTTTCAGGACCCAAAACAATTGTGTTCTTTTTCTTATCTATCTGGACAACATATAAAGGAGATTTAGAACCGGAAACTAATCCTTTTCTTTGACCTATAGTATAAAAAGACAAACCTTTGTGTTGCCCTAAAACATCCCCTTTTAAATCTTTAATAAGTCCCTCTTTATAACGAGAGAGAGAATCATTCTCCAAAAACTTCCTATAATCATTATCTGGTATGAAGCAAATTTCTCGTGATTCTTTCTGGTTTTTGAAATATAAATTGTTTTGTTGAGCAATTTTCTGTACTTGTTTTTTACTCATATTGCCCAAGGGAAAAATAATTTTCTTTAGCTGTTTTTGAGATAAACGATATAAAAAATAGGATTGATCTCTATTTTTGTATTTCGCCATGTTTAGGATTTCGGATTTAGGGTTTCGGATTTCCCGCCTCAAGCGGGCATAATGCCCTGTAGCTAAATAATCTGCTCCCAGCTCTTGGGCTGCTTCTAACAAATGACCAAATTTTATTTTCTGATTACACAAAATACAAGGATTGGGTGTTCGGGAATGATAATATTCACTTATGAAAGGATTAATAATTTCTTTTTGAAATTCTTTTTCTAAATTAATTACATAATGAGAAATTTTTAGTCGCTGGCAAATAGTTTTAGCTCTGGATACTGCTTGCTTATGAAAAGAACCCAAATACATAGTAATACCAAATACTTGATGTTTTTTTTGTAACAAAAAAGCGACTACTGATGAATCAATACCGCCAGACATAGCTACGGCTACATTATTTTTTCTCATAATTTTTGATAGCTGACTTGAGGGCCTGTTCAGCTAAAATTGTGCAATGATATTTATGGACAGGCATTTCACCCAATATTTCTTTGATATTCTTATTAGAAATCTTTTTAGCATCTTTCAATGATTTCCCCTTCACCAATTCTGTTAAAACAGAAGTAGAGGCGATGGCAACCGCGCAACCATAAGTTTGGAATTTAATATCTTTAATAATATTATCTTTAATCTTAAGGTAAATATGCATAATATCTCCACACATAGGATTGCCTATTTTTCCTATAGCATCTGGGTTTTTCATGGTGCCCATATTTCTTGGATGAAAAAAATGGTCCATTATTTTACTATTCTCTTTAAAACAACCTGGCATATATATTCATTTATTTAATAGCTGATATATTTCTTAAACGATTAACGGTTAAAATTAATCTTTTAATAGTATAATCTAAATCTTTCTTTTTTGTCCAGCGACCTAAAGAAAAACGCAAAGAAGAATGAGATATTTCTGGAGGAAGTTGCATTGCTATTAAAACATGAGATGGTTCTAAGGCAGCTGAAGAACAAGCTGAACCAGTAGAGCAATAAATATCAAAATAATCTAAATCAATCAACATTGCTTCTCCTTCAACTCCTTCAATGCTGATGTTGATATTATTGGGTAATCTTTTCTTGTTGGGTCCATTAAGGTGAGATTTTTTAATTTTGTGTAAAATATTATCTATCAAATAATCTCTCATTTGAGTTAAGCGTTTGCTTTCATGGAACATTTCTTGATAAGCTAATTCTAAAGCCTTAACAAAACCAACAATCCCCGCGACATTTTCAGTGGAAGCTCTCCGTCCTTTTTCATGCGCTCCGCCATGGATTAAAGATTCAATTTTGATTCCATTCTTAACATACAACATTCCTACTCCTTTAGGACCGTATAGTTTGTGGGCAGAAGCAGAAAATAAATCAATTCCCAAATCCTCAACATCAAGAGGAATATGTCCCAAGGTTTGCACGGCATCTGTGTGGAAATAAATTGGATACGAATTATTACTCTTTTCTCTTTTGATTCTTTCTCTTTTGACAATTTGTCCAATCTCCTTTAATGGCTGAATAGCTCCCATTTCATTATTGGCATGCATAACAGAAATTAATGTTGTGTTTGGTTTAATGGATTTTTGTAATTCTATTGGATCTATCAGCCCTAATTTATCAACGGGCAAATAAGTAATTTCTACTCCTTGTTTTTCTAAAAAATGAGCTGTATTCAAAACGGCATGATGTTCTATAGAAGAAGTGATGATGTGTTGTCCGGGATAGCCTAAGCCAGAAGTAACACCCTTAAGAGATAGATTATCTGCCTCGCTACCACCAGAAGTAAAAACAATTTCTTCGGGATTGATGCCAATAAGCTGAGCTATTTTTTCCCTAGAATCATTAAGCGCTTTCTGAGCCAACTTTCCCGCGCTATGCAAGCTAGAAGCATTGCCGAAAAATTTGGAAAAATAAGGTCTCATTGCTTTTGCAACTCTTTTGTCCACTGGAGTAGTAGCACTATAATCAAGATATATTTTTTTCATTTTCTAACATCAATTTTAATAAAAATACTGTATCTTTTTTAAGCTTTGCTTTAACCCAAATTTTTTGTTTTTCATCTAAAAGCTCTCCCATGCCAGCTAAAATTTTGTTATCAGAAAAATTTTCCACAAACTTAATGCATTTTTGAAGATAATCAACAAATTTCATTTCCATTCTTTTTTCTACAATTTCTCTATTTATCTCCCAGTTATTATTAAGAAAAAAATGAACATCATAAATATCACGACTAATTGTCTTTTTGCGTTCAGTCATCGCCACTAATTTATGGGCAAACATATCCTCTTGCTTCATCACTAACATAGAAATACCCAGATAACTTTTAACATCATAATGTGAATTAAAATTTCTTTTATTAATTTCAATCTTGACATTCTGAGCTTCATTAGAATGAGAAAGAAGGATAAATAAATTATATCTCTTGTCCCTTTTCTCTTTAATCATGCCGTATTTTTGAGCGATATTTCCAATTTTATCTAAAACTTCTTGTCTTTTAGTTTCATCCAACAAATCAAAATCAAGGTCAACGGAAAAACGATCTAAACCATAAAAAAGATATGCAGCAGTGCCACCCTTAAAACCCAAAAGAAGACCTAGAGAGGTATCGGTATAAATATCTTTCAAAATTTTTATTAGTATATTTTTATGTGGAGTTATGTTTAATGTCATATATTTACATTTTTTTGATAACTCTTAATTTTTTTCTCCATTCTTTTGTTTGAGTATATGGGCAAAATTTTATAAACTCTATTCCAGTCAATGCCCAATAAATTATCAAAATAATAATCTTTGTTTAAATAAATTACATCTAAAAAAGCTCTTTCAGGCGTGGCTATGGAATAATTTTCCTTGTGTTCAATGCCAGCATCATTGGTCAAAACCGAATCCTTTATTTTTTTATAAGCATAAGTTTGCTTGTCAGCGATTATTTCTCTAGTCAAATATGAAGCAACAAAAATTTGACCATAGTATTGAAAAGTGACTCCATTTCTGCCTAAAACAGTTTCAAAACTAATATATGAGGGAGTATAAATTTTGGTCGCAAGCTCATCTCTGTCGTAATTCTTATCTTTAGCATAAAAACCTTGACGAATGCGATAAAGACTGCCATTTTTTAAATAATAATTAACTCTCACCCTAGCGGCATTACCAGAATCACCCCACAATAAAGCTATATCTTTGAAAGAAAAGACTGTTTTCTTGGAGCGTAAAATTGTTGAAATATAATTACCTTTTTTCATATTTGTAAACTGAATATTAGCTTTAACCTTACTTCCAGTTTAAGTTATACAAAAATATTGTCAAGTAAAATTTTCCATCATGAACGTAACCCGCATTTTAAATTTGAACAGAGGTCTGTAGGCATTGAACGTCCACAGATTATTCTAATCCTTTAATTTCTTTTTCTAGTTTTAAAAGGAATTTTTTTGAAAATTTAATTCTCTTTCTTGCTATTTGTTTTGCTTTTTCTGTATATAAATAATTGACGACATGCTTATCTTTAGTTTCCCAATTTATTTGAGGACTATGTTTGGTTTTGTCTTGAATGCGACCATTAATCTTTCCAAAAAGGTTCTCTTTAGCATATTTTTTTATATCTACTTTTTTATAAATATGAGCGTTGTTCTTGCCTGCCCAAACAAAAGCTCTAGCAATTCCAATAGCGCCTACTGTTTCTAATTTATCCGCATCAAATACTATTTTTGCTTCCAATGTCTTTGGTTTTTGTTCCGACCTATAACGATGAGAGATGATACAACTTAAAATATGTTCAATCTTGTTTTTCTGTAAATTAAGTTTTGTCAAAAATGGTTTTGCTAATCTCGCACTTTCTATAGCATGATCAGTTTTTCCAGACGGATCTTTTCTCTCTTTAGCTCCACCAACATCGTGCAATAAAACGGCAAACCTAATAACATCTAAGTCAATTTTTTGACCTTGAGCTAAATAGATAGCCAAATTATAGACCCTCATAACATGTTCCATGTTGTGAGCGGGGTCACTATCATGCGCTAAATGTTTCTCGGCAAATTTTTTAACAGCTTCAATTTTATTTTTCATAATCTTTATTAGGATTTTTATGAGGATAGCAACAAATAACACTATCTAAATATTCAATGCCACAAAAATATGGACATATAGAAACATTTTTTACTGCGCATTTATGTTCATTGGTGTGCCCCCCTTTTTCATTCCAAGGGCATTTATCTTGGGACCATGAAATGTTTTTACCGTCCGTTGCCAAATCAATGTCCATATTTGCGCCATTAAATTTCTTTATGGCTCCCTTATTTTTTCTCATAAACTGTTATTGATTAATTCTATAATTTTTATTCTTTCTTTTTTCTGATTTCCTCTAATTTGGAATAGACTGCTTCTAATACTTCATCTAATGGTTGAGGTCCTTTTTCATTCGCCTTTGCATAATCTTTCACTATTTCAGCTACCATGCAAAGACTATCTTTTCTATTTTCTTCTTCGATTGAAGAATGCCAAATTTCTCTTTTCATAATTAAAACACTTTAATTTATATACCATAATATTTTAATTTCAAGCTTTGCTTATAATTAAAATACATTAATATTTATAAAATAGAATTTAATTTCAAGGTTCTGCGAACATAATGAGCAGGTTCTTATAATTTTTATATTATTATCTCTTAATTAGATTTTTATTTTTATCTAATCTTTCTCGCAAGAACCACATAATTATAGGCTTCTTTCTTGCTTAATATATTTACTAATTTCATTTTAATCAAATTCAATTGAGAATTTGATGACATAGACATATTATGCAATTTTCTAGAATTATTCAAAATATTTTTTACTAAAATAAATCTAAAATTATTCTCTTGAAGTTCCTCTTTTATACCCCTAATAGTCCAAGAATGCGTATAAACTCTTTTTTTTCCAATTCTTGATTTTGTAGGAACAAATCTTTTTATGTTTGCGTTTGGAAAATCAAAAATTAAATGCCCATCACTCTTTAATACTCTCCAAATCTCTTTGAATAATTTATCCCTATCAGATTTCTTAAAATGCCAGATAAAACGTGTTGAAACAACAACGTCAAAAAATTTATCTTCAAAAGGAATATTAAATGCATCTGATTTCTTAAAAATCCAATTACTTATCTCTGCTTTTGCATATTCTAACATTTCTTCACTTGTATCTATAGCATAACCTTCTCCAAAATTCTTTAATCTTTTGGTCACTCTCCCTGTGCCTGCAGCTAAATCTAAGGTTGTTTTAGGATTCAAATTTTTTAAGAAAAAATTTATTGCTTTAATCTCTAATTCATTTCTGAGTTTCCCGAAGAGAGAACTATATCTTTGCTTTATATATTTCGAAGCTACTTCATCATCTTGATAATAGTCTATAACTGATTCTTTGCCGTGTATCTTTGCTCTCATATTAAAAAAATTTTTATTATTCAATTAATTTTAATTTGATCCAATTTCCTCGCAGGTCGGACCCGTTGGGAAGTTACTTATTTTGTTCAACTCTAATTTATATTTTACTGCTTACCGACGAACTTAAAACGTGGGATTTCTTTTCCATCTTTATTAACATTCTCAAGAAACATCTTTTTTGGCCTTACCCACATAGTATTTGCATCTTTTCCTTTTACGGGGTCATTGTGAATATATACCACCATCTCTTCCATTGTTTCGCTGTGCAATGCAATCCCAACTACTTCAACAATCATTCCCTTAAAATGTTTATATTTTCCCAGTTTTATATTCATAAATTTTAAATTTTTAGTTATTTTTTGATAAAATCGTGCCATTTCTAAAAAATTGGCTTAAAACTCGCAACTGATGCAAGTTTCAGAAGATCAATTTAAGGGGACAGTCCCCCTTTTTTAAAACAAAAATAATCATTACATCTCTGATAATTTTTTAAATTCTTTGTCCTTTTCTACTATTACTGGACTAACTCTTAAAGCTATCTGATTTATACCCATAAGCTTGATATTCTCTAATGTTCTTACTCTTGACAAGGCTACATAACCCATGCCACATTCAAACGAATGTGATAAATCAATTTCAGCAGCGTCTAAACTCATGCCCTGACTTTTGTGAATTGTAATAGCCCAAGCTAAGCGCAAAGGAATTTGTCTAATGCTAGCGACAACCTTATCATATTCCTCCATATTCCAATTAGTTGGCGAAGCTGTAATTTTACGGCCTGACATTGTTTTAATGATCGGACATTTATTATCATCATAATCAATTACTTTGCCGAGCGTGCCATTGACATAACCAGCTTCAAAATTGTTTTTAACAAACATTACTATTGCTCCAACTTTTAGCTTTAACTTTTCCGGGCTTAAACAATTTTTCTTCAAAAAATCAACTAAGTTCTTCGGGCCATCATCAGTCATATAATAAATCATTTCCTTCTTAGAAATCATAGATAACTCATAATCATTAATGGCGTCAACTTTAATATTATGCGTATATAGTTGGGTAGGTCTAATAGAAAGGCTTATTGGTTGATGTAGTCGCGTCATTAATAACTCCAATTCTGCTGCACCCGCTTTATTTTCTCTAATTTTATTTAAAATATTAGTAAATTTAGGGTCATTCTGCCGAAACTGCTCGCTCAGATAACAGACTTTAATATTGGCGTCTTGCCAAGTAGATGATTCGTAAGCAAATTTCGGCATTTGACCCCGACTGACCGGCGGAAGCTGAAAAAAATCACCACACATTATTACTTGCATTCCGCCAAAAGGCAAAAATGGATCTTTAACTTGCCTGCAAACCCTATTAACAAGGTTAAGTCTGTCTGCGTCAAACATTGATATTTCGTCAATGATTAAAATCTTGGCTTCTCTAATTCTTCTATTCACATTCTTATTCCTAACGAGCCTTTTTATTGATTTTTCGTCCATATCTTTTTTAATGCCAATGCCTGACCAGGAATGAATTGTTCTGCCATTAAGATGAGTGGCAGCGATTCCAGTAGAAGCCGTCACCCCCACTTTAACCCTCGTTTTCTTGAGATACGAAATGAACTGATTTAATAAAAAGGTTTTGCCAGTTCCAGCCGAGCCCGTCAAAAAAACATTTGCGCCTGACTTCAAAATTTTAAGTGCTTGTTGTTGGGTCATTAAATTCAAATATAATATGATTTAGATTCGTCAGTTATCCAATCCTTATTTTTAATTAAATTTTAGATTTCTTGCCAATTTTCCAAATATTCTTTTCTCTAAAAGCGGGTACAGTTTGCCTACGCGCCACATTTAATGTCGCTGTAACTGATTTTTTTGTTAATAACCCGTGAATTGTTCACAAAAAAGACCAATATTCACGAGTTTTAATATCATTGCGATATTTTTTATTTAATTTCAAGGTTCTGTGAACATAGTGAGCAGGTTCTTATAATTAAATTGCCTTAATCTATATACGATATTTTTTATTTAATTTCAAGGTTCTGTGAACATAGTGAGCAGGTTCTTATAATTAAATTGCCTTAATCTATATACGATATTTTTTATTTAATTTCAAGGTTCTGCGAACATAGTGAGCAGGTTCTTATAATTAAATTGCCTTCTAATTTATTTGACCGCGTAATTCTTAGCTGCAAAACTATATTGCTCAATGAAAATCTTTTTAAGTGGAATAATTGAATTTAATTCATAAAATACCAACACTGCCTCTATATAATCATTTTCGTCGATACTGCGATAAGATAAAGGCGATAAACCATAAGCTAATAATATAGCATTAGTCATAATCCTAGCGGTTCTCTTGTTGCCGTCTTCAAATGGTTGGATATAAGCCAAACCTAAAAGTGTCATTAAAGCCTTGACATAGGGAGATGAAGCTTGCGAAATTTTTTTCCCTAAAATTTCTATCGCATCGTTTATCTGATAGATATTATCAAGCGGACGGTAAATAGATCCAAGTATTCCTACTGGTTTTTCCCTCAAACCCTTACCCACATTCAATTTTTTAATAAGAATAGAATGTAATTCCTCTAAATTCTTTCTGGTAATTGTCTTAAATTGACTCTTATTTTTGCGAATAAAATTAAAAGCATCTTTATGGTTTAATATCATTTGAGTTTCCCCTTTCGTTTTATTGGGTGCAATTTTATTTTTTAAAATCAATTTTTCCGTGTCAAGAAGAGTGTAAGTATTCCCTTCAATTTTTGATGATTTCCAAGAAAGTTCAATAATCAAACGTTCTAATTCTTTTTTTTGGATAGCAATGGGTGAATCTTTGGATAAACGCTCGTACTCAATTGTTGCGTCCTCTAAAATTTTTAGTTCATCTTCTGAAAATAACTCAAAAGGAAGTTCGGGCAACAAATCAAAATTATATTTTCTCAACCCATAACGTTTGTCTGGCTCAATAACACAATAATCTTTGGCATTAATATTGGCAAAAACTCTACCAAAAGTACTAATAGAATAATTAGTAGACCTACCCGAACCTGATATTTTTAAAACGCCAGCAACAACTAATTTAGAAATAATTCTTTTTATAGTAACCAAAGAAACGTCTTCCTTTAGTTTAATTATTTCAGCATGAACCATTGAAGAGGAAAGCGCGTTATTCTTTAAAAAAATTAAAATTATTTTTTGTTGTCTTTGGTTAAAATTAATCATAATCGTATCATATTGATACAATAATCGTATCATATTGATACGAAAATAGCAAATATTATTAGCTGACCACTGGGACCAATCAATAAAAATTCTTTAATTCTTTAAAGTCTTATTAAGACTTTTTATTAAGCAAACCGATGATGAGCATTGCTAATCCTCCTATCACCCAAATAGCTAATTCAATCCCCGAATGAAGAAATATCCCGACAAAAAGCCAAATAATTCCAAGACCTATGTGAATTTGATAAGGAAATTTATTTTTCATAATTAAAATACATTAATGTTTATAAAATAGGATTTAATTTCGTTTAAATCAGATATATATCAACCTAAAAAAGATTTATTTAATCAAAATATTCATCTTTTTTAAGAGAATGCACAATTTTCATAGTAATATCTGATAAATTATATCCAGAAAAATTGGTTATCCATTTGGAATCTGTAATTTCTCTTGATGAGGGATATAATTCTCCGTTAATGTCTGCAAAATTTTTATTTTTAATCAATCTTTTGGCTTAAAATAGAGGATGTAAAATATGGTGACTGTCCCTACTCTCCATAAAATTATTTAATTTTTATAAATTTCTCATTCAATTTTTTGGCAAAATCGTACCATTTTTTAAAAATCGGCTTAAAACTCACAACTGATGCGGGTTTCAGAAGGTCAATTTATGGGGTCTGACCCCAAAATAAATTAAATTCTGTGGATTTGAATAGGTGAGTCTGTCTTACCTTTTGTATTCAAAAATACATTACATTCGTTAATCGCCATTTTTGTCCAAAATTTTAAATCTCCAGAAACCCTTTTGTTAATCTTTTTTAACCCATTGAGCGCTACTTTTGTTCCTTGGTGAGCTAATCTCATTATAATATACTTTTGCCTATTAAGTGATGTTTCTTTATTCAAAAATTCAGTTATCAATTCTTTGCATTTATTAGCTGATATCTTTTTCTCTACATTTTTTATTTTTTTGTGAAAATCAATATACTCAATCGTTGCTTTAGCGCCAGGGCTTTTTATATCATCTATCATACTAATTTGCCCCATAAGTCCTTGTTGTTTAAATTCCTCTTTTACTTCATATAAATCTTCAGGAGAGCCGTCCGAATTTTCTAATCCTCTTATAAGCATATCAATCCTTAATTGTTGCTGATTGCGCGGATCTGAAATTACTTTTTTGCCAATTTTCTTTTCTTTGTCTGACATAGCATTAAAATTTTTCAGGTCAAGCTTTGCATGTTTAATGCTTGAAAGTGTGATTTCATTTTCTGGATCAAAGCTACGCGCTATTTCAAGCCACTTTAATGCTTGTTCATATTCACCAACTTTTAAATAAGATGCTCCCATATCACAATAAGCCATAGCATTTGTTCTGTTAATTTTAATGGATTTTTGAAGAAATTTTCGCCCATCTTCTATTTTATCAGTTGCTATCTTTACCCAACCAATCTGCCTAATAATATCACTATTGTCAGGCATCAAACCATCTGCCATCTCAAGCTCTTGAAGCGCAAAATGAAAACGAGCACACCTTGAATAAGCACTCCCCAAAAGGAAATGTGGCACCCATGTCATCGTGATGTCCAGCCGCGTAGCTTTTCTTAATGGTCCAAGCGCAGTTGCTGGTCTGCCAGTCATTAAAAGAAACTCGCCATACACTATAAGAATTGGGACAAAATTTGGGAAATCGCACATAAGTTTACGCAAAAGAATCTCAGCTCTTTCTGCTTCTCCTTTTTGGATAAAAGCAACTGCCTGCTTTAATCTCTGCTTTGCTTCTGGATTGAAAAAATGTTCATTAATGCTCATGGTTTTATATTTTAATTTTTAGGTTTTTATCTTTATCCCAACTTCCTCGCGGGTCGGACCTGCATAGAGGATATAAAATATGGTGACTGTCCCTATTTTTTTTACTATGTTGCCCATTTTTTCTAATTTTCGAATAAACTCTTTTAGTCTCATTTTAATAATTTAAAATTACTTTTTTAATCTCTTTATCTCCACTTCAATTTTTTTTATTACTTCTTCGTTTCCAATTTCTCCGTCCAAACTAAAAACAATAAATACCTTTCCTTTATATTTTTTCTCGAAATCAAAAAAGTTTGCTTTCATCCTTTCTGACACAGAATAATTACCAAAATTTGCTTTTGCAGTCATTGGTTTAATCTGTATGCCAAAAGCTTTTTCTCCCACAAATCCTAAATAATCTATATCGCCAGTGTGATCAAGATCATTATCACTTTCAATAAATTTTACTTCTGGAAAATATTTAGATAGTCCGTCGTTAACAACAGATTTTTCACGAATAAAACCGTCGTAAGTACGATTTATGATCAAATTATAAATATAATCTTCGCAATCTTGTAGCGATAATTGATTGAAAGCGATTTGCCATTCAGGTATAACCACTTCAGTAATTTTCTCATATAATCTTCTACCCAATTCTGTTAAAATCTCTGGTGTAATTTTTATCGGACTTTTGCTCTCCGTAAATGCTTTTTGAAAATACCATTGCTCCCATTCACGTATGGTTTCTGGCTGGCATTCTCGTATAAGAGACATTACAGCACCAACTTTATTGGGACGAGATAATTGATAAGTTTGACAAGCATAATTTAACACTTTTTCTTTTTTGCCAAAATTTATAGAATATTTCTTAAATTTTTTGACTGACATAATTTTGAAATAAATTAATAAACTTTTTTTTATATTTGTAATCCATTTTGTTATCAACAAAAACATACCCCTCTTTTATTAAATGAGCGTTTATAAAAGTTTTGTTCTGAAGATATAAGTAACATAACAAATTATTTTTTTTATCATACTTTAATGCATCAAACTTTAAAAAAATCCGTTGTTTTTTCGTCTTATTTAATAAGAATTTTTTAGCATCTTCTAATTTACTAGGATTAATTTTTACGCCAATCAACTTCACGATCAAATCATTATTTAATTTTATCGTCCCAGGGTCCATTATTTCTTTTACTGTATAAAATTTATCTTTCTGTATTTCATTGCTATCTATTTTTGAACCAAATTGTAATTTTTTCGGATCTATTTTTCTATTAAGCCTTATAGGATCTTTGAAGATGTATGGTAATTTAGAAATTTCGTTTCTAAAATCATTTTTATCACTATCTTGGTCTATAAAATCAAAGGTTGAATTGTCAAAAATTTTATTGGCATAAATTTCTAATTTTTGTTTGATAACATTTATAAATTTTGGATTAATTTCATAACCTATTGAATTGCGATTTAAATTTTTTGCGGCCAAAGAAGTCGTACCACTACCAACAAAAGGATCAAGTATTGTGTCGCCAACAAAAGAAAACATTTTTATCAATCTTTTGGGCAATTCTTCGGGAAACATAGCAATGTGTTCGTTTTGTCTAACGCCATTAAATTTCCAATGTCCTTGAAAATATGTATTCCATTCTTCTTTTGTCATTTTTGATTCTTCTTTTATCTCTTTTGCTAGTTTTGACGTATTACCTGATTTTTTAAAAATTAAAATAAATTCATAATCAAGTTTAATTATTCCATTTCGCGGATAAGGGAAAGAACCCATTATTGTTGCGCCACCCGTGGTATTGATTGTGGTTGATTTTTGCCAAATAATGGCACCCATATAATCAAACCCAATAGTTTCACAAAATTTTATTATTTCAGTTCTAATTGGAATTACTTTGTATCTGCCATAATAAACTGAGCGAGCAAATTGATCTCCTATGTTAATACATAAACGGCAACCATTCTCTAAAATCCTATAACATTCTTGCCAAATTAAATTTAGATTATTTATATAATTTTCATAACTATCATTATATCCAATTTGATTATCAGACCCATAGTCTTTTAATTGCCAATATGGTGGCGACGTAACTACCAAATGAACCGAATTATTAATCAATTCTCTCATTTGCCTTGAATCGCCTCGTATTATTTTATGATTAGTTTTTGTATTATTAGTTGTCATGTTTTTTAAATAATTAAATCTATATCATTAAAAGTTAACAAGGATTATTTTCTCAAATTATTCACATTAACTATTATATCAAATTAAACCCAAATAGACTATTTCGTATTTAGGCACTTAAGATATCTATGACCTTGCCGTTGATGATAAAATCATCGGATGGGGTTAGATAAATTGGCTGATGTCTTTTATTTGTTGATTCTGGGAATAAACCAATCATTTTTTGGCTTATCTTTTTGAATAACTTTACTGTAGCTAGACCATCAATGACAGTCAAAACTCTATCGCCATTCTTAAAATCTTTGACTTTATGGTCAACAAGTATTAAATCATCTTCTTTAATCTTCTTTCCATTTATCTTAGATAGATTCATAGAATCACCAAAAACCCTGACAGCAAATACTTCTTTATTCCTCAATAATGCTTTAGAAACTTTTAAATATCCTTCTATATTTTGTTCGGCAAAAAAAGTGGGACTGCCCGCATTGGCCATACCCAAAACAGGAACATCAATGAAGCTCTTCTTGGCATAATTCTTTAATTCAATACCTTTGCTTTTAGAAGATCTCTTGATAAATCCTTTTTCTTCTAAAGCATTGAGGTATAGAAATACACTTCTTAAACTCTTGAATTTTAATCCTAATTTAGCATTCTCGTCTTTTAGTTCTCTTATTGTTGGCATTTTCCCATTTTCAGAGAAAAACTTTTTAATAGCCTGTAATACTATTTTTTGCTTTGGAGTTAATGTTTTCATATAATTTTATTGTTTACTTAACTTTCATATTATACTGCAACGATATATGATGGCAAGTGGAAAACTGTGGATAAATAAAAAT
>Ga0208904_1001599_pt1 | contig 15279 bp, 7 predicted proteins | sample AntAceMetag02UKB_FD_184774 | JGI IMG/M metagenome (GOLD analysis project Ga0208904, IMG submission 184774) | Saline lake microbial communities from Ace Lake, Antarctica - Antarctic Ace Lake Metagenome 02UKB (SPAdes) (version 2) | ecosystem: Environmental > Aquatic > Non-marine Saline and Alkaline...
GATCGGAGTTTATAAATATGATTGGGATAATAAAGTTGCCAATTGGACAACAAGGACATTGCCTTATCCAGCTGCTTTAGTTGACTTTAATTTTATTTCAATGTCTAAGTTTGATGAAGATGTAGAAACTTTAGGCTTTTATTTAAATAAACAAGCAGAGTTAGGGGAAGAGCTTTTAACAATTCCAGAAGAATCAACTCTTCAAGAGACTGTTATTACTAAATTGATCCGAACAGAATTATTAGAACAGCTAGCAGTAAATTATGGAGTGAGTGTTTCAAGCGATGAAATCAATGAAGAATTGTCAAGTATTTATGAACAGGCAGTTGGAGGAGAAGAAGAAGTTAAAACAACTTTAACGGAGCTGTATAATTGGACTCCAAAAGAATTTGGAAAAAATATAATTGAAGAATATTTGCTACGAGAAAAAGTAACTGAAAAGATGACAGATGATTCAGCTATTAATGGAGCCGCTTATGATCAGGCTAAATCAATCTATGATGCAGTTATTGCTGGAACTATGGATTTCACAGCTGCCGCCCAGACTTTTAGTGAAGACCCAGGATCAGGCACTGCTGGTGGTGATGTTGGAGAGTTTGTCGCAGGGGAGATGGTACCAGAATTTTTCGACGCAGTTGTCACCACTGAAATTGGTGGTGTAACTGGTCCAGTTCAATCTGATTTTGGCTATCACATTATTATGCGAACAGCCCTAGAGGTTATAGAGGGTGAAGAAGTTATCGAAGGTGAAGTAGAAGTACAAAAATATCGAGCTAGTCATATTTTAATTCGAACTCAAACTCTAGATGAATATCTAACAACTATGTTAGATGACGCTAAAGTGTATAATTTTGTAGATTAATAAAATTATTTTTAGTGCATTTACTATAAATGCACTATGTGCCAATGTAGCTCAATTGGTAGAGCAACGGTATCGTAAACCGTAGGTCGTCGGTTCGATTCCGACCATTGGCTCCTGTTTTGATTTATATAATAAATTCTTGTATAATAAAATTATAAAAATGATGAAAAATAATCTGACAAAAAAGTATATATTAGGTCTAATCGTTTTAACGGCAGGCCTTTTTGTTTTGCCTAATATGGTTAGTGCAGAAACAGAAGATATGGGTAGTATTTACATAGATGAGGCTACTATTGTCAAGGGTTACACGGTGGAAAACCATGATAAGTCTATGCGTTTGGGTGTTTTTCCTAATTCAGTCACAACACCAATTAATGTTTATTTCAAGCAAAAAAATAGTTTAAGTGACGAAGTGGGTACACCAGAGAACATGAAACGAATTAGTGACTTGTATGAATTTGATATAAGTTCAGATACTAAATTAGAATTCATTAAACCTTTAATCTTGGAATTGAAATATGATTCTGAAAGTTTTTCAAATAAACATGTTTATTTTTGGGATGCTAGACGAAATTCTTGGATAGGAATGCCCGTCTGGGAATATGACGGTTTTGTTAGATCAAGAATCCATTTGTCATATGCGATTTTGGCAGTTTTTGAAGATGTCCCAGAAACCAAGAGTTTGAATATTGATGCGGAGACAATCGCTAAAGGTTATACAGTTATTAATGATATTCAAGAAGCTTACGTAGGGATAACTCATGAAAGCGTTAATGTGCCAATCAAAGTGGTTATTGAACCAAGTGAAAAACCATCAATTATGCCAGTCATGGACCAGATTAGTAATCTATATAGTTTTGATCTTCAGTCAGAAAAAACCGTTGAATTAGCTAAGTCAATCTACATTAGTTTAAGATATCACGAAGACAATGGTGGAAAGAAAGTTATTAAATACTTCGATAGTTCAAAGGGTGGTTGGTTTGATTTACCAACAACACTCGACACTGATAACCGATTAGCTCGAGCTGAGATACGACTTCCTTATGCTGTTTTAGGTGTTTTTGAGGATAATGAAGGTATTGTCGAGGGTGTAGCTAGTTACTTTGGGACAAAGGATCCTGATGGGTGTGCTTTTCTTGATTATGAAAAAGGAACTTGGTTAAGGGTGACAAGTTTAGAAGATGAATCTAAAACTGTCGATGTTTTTATAGAAGATCGTGGTCCCTATATTGAAGGCAGAGTTATTGATTTGTCTCGTGAGTCATTTGTAAAGTTAGCACCGTTATCACAAGGTGTACTTCGAGTAAGAGTTCAAAAATTATAAATAATGATAAAATTTAAAAACGTTTCAAAGATTTTTAACGATGACACGATTGGTGTTAAAAATCTTAGTTTACAGATTAAACCAGGTGAGTTTGTTTCCGTGGTAGGACAATCCGGCACTGGTAAGACAACTTTTGCCAAGCTTATTATAGCTCAAGAAAAAGTAACTAAAGGAGAAGTTATTATTGGTGGTTGGAATATTACTAATATCAAGCAACACGAGATCCCGACACTCCGAAGACAGATTGGTGTAGTTTTTCAGGATTATAAAGTTTTAGAGAAAAAGAATGTTTTTGAAAACGTCGCCTTTGCTCTCGAAGTCTGTGGAGAGCCAAATGACCGAATAGAAAAGATAGTTCCACAGGTACTGAAGATAGTAGGTTTAGAAAATAAATCAAACTGTTTCCCGAGACATATATCTGGTGGTGAAAGACAGAGAGTGGCAATTGCTCGAGCCTTGGTACATAGACCTAAGATATTATTAGCCGACGAGCCGACCGGTAACTTAGACTCATTAAATGCTAGTGAGATAATTGAGTTGTTACTTAAGATTAATCAGTTTGGTACGACAGTTGTACTTATCACTCATAATCACGATATTGTAAATAGTCTTAGAAAAAGAGTTATTACCTTAGACAAGGGTATGATTATATCAGATCAAAAATCAGGTAAATATATATTATAATATGTTTTTTACATTTTTAGGGCGAACAATCAAATTGGGCTTTCAAAATTTTTTTAGAAATGCTTGGCTATCAGTTGTGACTGTTGTTATTTTACTTTTGACTATTTTTTTAATTACCTTGTTATCAACTATGAACTTAGTCGGCAATCAGGCCATCAATCTTGTCACAGAAAAAGTCGATATGGATTTGTATTTTGAAGTTGGTACAGAATCTGCTGATGTTTTAGAAGTGAAAGAATATTTGGAAAATTCAAATAAAGTTGCTTTAGTGACTTATGTTTCACCGGACGACGCCCTCATTGATTTTAAGGCTAGTTATATTAATAATCCGACAATTTTAGAAAGTTTAGATGAACTAGCGACTAATCCACTTCCCGCTAGTCTAGTAGTACAAGCCGTGGAGTTGGAATTTTATCAAGATATAATAGCTCTAATAGATGGCTCAGAATATTCTGAGTTAATAGAAACTAAAGATTATCAAGATAATCAGGTGGTGGTGAATAGAATTAGTGAAATAATAAATAAGTTCAAGTTGATCGCTATGATAGTCAGTGCTATCTTTGCAGCTGTCTCTTTGCTGGTTGTCTTTAATACTTTTAGAATAGCAATTTACGCTCATCGAGAAGAGTTGGGGATTATGAAACTAGTTGGGGCTAATAATAGTTTTGTACGAGCGCCGTTTATCTTTGAGGGAGTGATTTATGCAGTCGTCGCAACTGTTGTTACTATGGCAGTCTATTATCCTTTATTAATTTTAATAGCACCATATATCAATGGCTTTTTTGAAGGTTATGACCTGAGTGTTGTTAGTATCTTCAATAGTTATTTCTGGTTGATTTTAACTGTGCAGTTTCTCAGCGCCTTGGTAATTACTATTCTTTCTAGTCTTATTGCAGTCGGCAGATATTTGAAGGTATAAGTTGACATAACAAGGTTTTTATTATATTATTTGACTGTTGTCTAATTTAGGCAGTTTTTTATTAAAAATAAATAGATCCTATATTCGGGGATCGTCCGAGCGTTTCTCATTTTATTCGAACCGCACGGACAAGTCTAATGGTTAGTTTTTTATAAATTCAATATTCGGGGATCGTCTAATGGTAGGACGCCTGGTTTTGGTCCAGGTAATCGGGGTTCGACTCCCTGTCCCCGAGCATTTAAACAAAATACAAATTTTTAAGAAATATCAGTCTTTGACTGGTATTCTTTTTTTGGAGTCGAACGGGCAGAAGTGAACAAGGAGCAAAGCGACGCAGTGAATGTAGGCAAATAGCCAGAGGCTGTTTGACTCTGCCCAGGGCAAGGAGGGGAGCCATAGGTGATCCGACGCGGAACTCCCTGTCCCCGAGCATTTAAAAACACCCACATTCTATGGGTGTTTTTGGTTTAAATCATTTCATTTAAAAAACTACCGATGTAAAACCGGTAGTTGGTTGCTAGGCGGAGATGATACTCCGCTAAGTGTTACCGAAAAGACTATTGAGAATATTGCCTATCATTTCTCCTGTAAAATGGTCAGGCTCTTTTCGAACACTTTCAGAAGCTCGTAAGCTCAGTAGAGCCGCTACGAGCGTGTTCGAGGCTTCAACCTGGTCAATGACTTGTCGCAAGATCGTCTGCCAAGTATCGATCGAATTTTTTTCACTTCCATTCGGAAGGTAAATCTTGTCGGGATAGACTCTGATTCGATTTTGATTGTTATGTTGAAAACCACCCGAACAAACGAAAGTTGGAATGTGAAATGTCCAGCCCATAACCGCCACGTCTATACCGGTGTTAGGTGCTTCCATCTCACGATCTGTTAGGATCAACCTGATATTCATGTGATTCTCAGGAATCATATCAATCATGTCTTGTCCGCAGCTGTGAAAAAAGAACTTTATATTGGGTAGCAGTTTAACCAATTTCATGGCTGCATAGATATTGGCTTGCGTATCGTCGCAGATGTGAATTGGACTCAGATATAGCCTGACCAGATCGTTTTGAAGCTTGGCTGCGTCGATATTGATCATTTTTTATTCTCCTGTGAAAGAACTTATTTGAGTTTCTATCTTATTAGTTTATCTTACTTGAGTCAAGCTTTTGAAAAAGTGATAAAAAAGTAAAAAATGCTATAATTATAATATAATTAAATTTAAATGAATATGTTTATCCCTACACAACAACAAGCAAAAGAAATTATAGCTAAGTATGGCAGTTCGGTTTATGTGACCGATGCCATGACTATTAGAAAAGCAGCCAAAAGTATTTTAAAGGCTTTTGGTGATTTTGATTTAAAAGTTTTTTATGCCATAAAAGCTAACTATAATCCGAGCGTGGTAAGTGTTATTAAAGAAGCGGGGATCTATGGATTAGACACCGTCTCTACTAATGAAATTAAATTAGCCTTAAAAATCGGTTATATGCCAGAACAAATTATCTTCACCCCGAGTAACCCTAGTAATGAAGAAATGAAATACGTTGGAGAGAAGGGTATTATTCAAAACCTAGGCTCTTTGTCTGAACTAAAAAGATTTGGAGAGATATTACCCGGTCAAGAGGTCTCTATCAGGATTTGCCCAAAAGTCGGAGCAGGGGAGAACGCTAAAGTAAATACAGGTGTGCAAGAAAGCAAGTTTGGTATTTCTCTAGAAGATATCGATGATGTCAAAAAAATAGTTAAAAAATATGAGCTTAAATTAATTGGGATTCATAGTCATATAGGCTCAGGCTTTTACGAGCCAGAGGTATTCAAAAAATCAGTCCAAGCTGTAACTGGCGTAGCTAAAAAGTTTGCTGATATAAAGTTTTTAGATTTTGGCGGTGGTTTTGGAGTTCACTATGAGCTCGACAAACCTGATATTGATTTAAAAATGTTTGCTGATAGTATCAAAGAAGTAATAACTGATTTCGAAAAAGACTCTGGTAAAAAAATAGAACTCCGGATCGAGCCTGGTAAATTTTTAGTTTCTAAATCAACCGTGTTACTGACTCAAGTCACAACCATCAAAGAAAAGGGAGGAATCACTTTTGTGGGCACTGATGCTGGATTTAATAATCTGATTCGACCTGCTATGTACGATGCTTTTCATCACGTAGTCAATATTTCCAAAAAGTCAGCCGCCATTAAAAATGTTCAGGTCGTAGGTAATGTTTGCGAAACTTGCGATGTGTTTAATAAAGGAATTGATTTAGTAGATCCTAAAGAAGGGGACACCTTGGCTATTTTAACAGCAGGTGGCTACGGCAGTAGTATGAGTTCTAATTATAACCTCAGAGAAATTATTCCAGAAATTTTAATAGACGATAATAAAATAATACTTACAAAAAAACGCCAATCCTTTGAACAAATTGTAGAGAATTTTGTAGATTAATATTTATTACACCAAAAATGAACTAGCCTGTGTCAAGTTGACAAAAAAAAGTTAAATGATAAGGTGTAATTAAGATCTAAATAATTATTTATGCATATGAATGAAGGCATAAGATCCTTAGTGATTATACAATTTACTAGGTGGGAAATTTCAGTTACACAGTCAGCTGTTCCCAAAATTATCTCCTCAATTTAGAGGAGTTTTTTAATTATAAAAAATTAATAATATAATATGAATAAAAAATTTCAAATTGTAGTAGTTTCAACATTAGTTTTGGCTATTGGTGTCTTTTTACCGATGGCTCCTGCTATAGCTGTGGCGGATAAAACTGCTTCAGAGACTGTAAAAGAAGAGGTTGACACAACTGTTACCCCACAATTACAGAATTATCAGATATTAATGAGAAATATTAGCGAAATTAATGAAGAAAAGGCTGATAATAAGCAGGAGGTAATAACAGCTTTGGAGGAATTTATAGCAAATGAAAAGGAAAATAATGTAGTTTCTGAGGCTAGTTACTTTCAAGAAAGAAGGTATTTTAATCAGTTGGAGGAGCAACTAAGGCTATTAACAGATGAACCAGAGAGTAATTATAAGAAAACTATCAATTGGATTAAAAATATATTTGGTATTAATAAGTCTAATCAGTCTGATCCAGGTGAAGTTAAGATCCCAGAAAATCCTGCTTCATTCGATTTTGATGAAACACCTGTAGAGTTGATAGGTTTTCAAGAATCAAAAGGCAAAGCAGCGGCCGGAACTGATTCAAAATATACTCCTGATTATTTACCAGTCTATGAAGACGTCATAGAAGACGAGGGAAATGTTGTCTTTAGTAATGAAATTTATAAAATAGCTCAGGATCTAGAGTTTAATCCAGTTCGAATCACTAACTATGTTCGAGAAAATGTAACTTATGAGCCATATTTTGGTTCAAAAAAAGGAGCATTGGGCTGTTTGGATGAAATGATATGTAATGATGTTGATACCAGTTCGCTTTTAATATCCTTACTTCGAGCTTCAGAAATACCAGCTAGGTATAAAAAGAATTTAGCTATGATGCCGGTTGAAGATCTACAAAGTATGTTAGGAGTAGAGAATACCCAAGCTGCTTATGCTGCCTTGCATTGGAATGAAGTCCCAGCATATATAATTAATTGGCAACCAGGTGATGAGTTTGAAACGTATGATTTTACACAAGATACACATTTAGTAGTTGAATGGGTATCTGTTGAATCTTTTATTGAATATGATGAAAACGGAGCTTATGTTTCAAATAATGTATCTTTTAGAGACGCACAAGACACAGATGACGTCAGAGATGTTTTAGACGATTTTCCCAAGAAACAATGGTTAGCGATCGATGCAACTTATAAACCACATACTAAGATGAACAACGAAATCGTTGTTGATACTGCTGGTTTTGATACTGAAGTTTTTTGGTATGATTTTTTACAGTTTCAAGGTGATATGTCACCTTATGAAAAATTTCGAGATGATCTGTTGACTGCTACTCAAAAAGATATTTTAGACCCTAACTTTCATTCTTATAATGAGTATTCAGGGAAGGAATATGAAATAATTCCTCCAAAACTCCCTTATATTTTAGCAGTCAGCGATGATGTAGTGGCAGAAACCTGGTCAGAAATACCTGACAGGTTGCAATACAAAATAAAAGTTTCACTTTTTGAAAATCAAACAAATGAAATTTTTTCTGAAGAATTAAATTCATATGAAATAAATAATAAAGAATTTAGTGTAGACTATCAAGGAGCTACACCGACAGATGAGGCGATTATTGAAAGCTATGGTGGTATTCATGCAACTCCAGCAACTTTGGTAGACATAGTGCCAGTTTTGAGTAGTCAAAACAATAAACTAATCGGTTCAGATGCGATAACAATTGGTGATGGTCTGATTTTACAATTTGAATTAATGTTGGGAAATGACATTATGCATACTGACGAAAAATTCTCTGTAGCAGGTAATTCTGAAGGAGTGTATATTTCCATGTCAAAAATTCAAGAAGACCCTGAATTAGTAGGTAGAGAAGAAGTAGCCTTAAGGGGAAATATTGGTATAGCTAGAGAATATTTATTGAATGTTCAACAAGATGCTGATCTCACTGCTAAATCATTAAATTATCAATACAATCTACATTATACTCGAGCAGTTGTGACACAAAATAGAATCTTGTCAGAAGTTGGGGGATATCCAACAACTTTTGATTACAAGGGTTTGTCTATTGATTCAGTTGCTTACATTGTTGATTATTCAGGAATTGGAAGTTACGACAATCATAAAAAAGATTTTAGGCTAATGTATGGTTTAAACGCATCATATCTCGAGGGTGATACCTTTACAGACATAACGGGTATGAGTGGTATCTCAACAGTTAAAGGTTTGCAATATGCTTATAATGATCCAACTTATACAGTACACATAATAGATACAGCTAATGAAAGTGTTATTGATACTTTACAAATATCAGCCAATACAAAACAAAATATGCACGATGATGTGCAGGATGGAAATACTATTATAACTCCTGATCAATTTATTCAAGATAATGCTTGGGAAGGTTTGGTATATATTTCCCTAGAGCCATATTGGACTGGGATGTATGCTATTGGCGAACAGGTACAAAATGGTGGCTGGACAACTGATTTTGTAGCTAGTGAAGAATATTGTTATGGAAAAAGTAGTACATGTGATACTTATTGGTCATATTTTAATCCTGCCTTAAGACAATATTTTATTCATCAAGATGAAATATTGAGTGCTTATTCATGTGTTTATAACGAAACTTTGATTACTGAATTTGAAAGTATGGGTTGGAGCCAAGAATATGGAGCTCCTTGCTACGGATCAAATACTTCTGTAGATTTTGGTGATCAACACCACGAATATGCCTTGGCGACAAATGGGATGATGTTTAATGGAAGCGGTGAGGAGATATATTCTGGTTGGGAATATGGGACAACGGTTTATAATAATATGGTGACGTATTATAATAATATTCCAAACAGAGTGAGTAAAAATGGCCAAAAGTTCTCTACAATTTTAGGAACTTTAATTTGGTATATAAGTACTGATGATGGGGATGAAACAATGTATTATACCCCTATTAACAATGGTGAAGTGTTTAGATTAAATGAAGATTTTAGAGATAAGGCAGCTGATGATAATAATGAGGCAATTAAAAAACTTGGTTGGCCGACGAGTGAGCGACAGACAGCAACTCGCTCTGACATATTTACTGGTTTTTATCAGGATTTTATAAACGGACAAATGTATCGTGCCAATTTAAGTCTTCCACGAGCTACTGGTCATTATAATACTTATACATATGGAGAAATAACTAAAGAACATAACAATCTTAATGGTACTTGGGGAGAATTAGGTTTTCCTACCGATGATCCGAGGGAGCTAGGAGATTATGTTTATCAAAAGTTTGAAAATGATAAAGAAATTGGTTGGAATAAAATAAGTGGAATAGCCTCAGCAACTGATGTTAGAAAGTATCGTTGTGAGGTGGATGGTAATATTGATTCAACTATTTTATTAAAACTTATTATGCTTCATGGGTTTTTGGACACGGCTTTTAATACGGTTGAAGATCTCGGTGAGTTAACCGCTGCAGTTGCAAATCTTGTTTGGAATTATGATGAAACGGCTGTTGCAATTGTAGATTTTTTAGATGATTTTAGTTATCAAAAAGCCAAAGAAATAGCAGGTGGAGTATATAACGCAACTATAGAAAATTTGAAAGAAGAGCTTGATGCAGCCTATTGTCCGGCTCGACAACATTATCTGTCCGGACGCTTGGCTGGTGAGATTGCTTTATTCTTAGTACCAGCAGCAAAAATTAAAGCAGCTACTAAGTTAAAAATAGCTACTAGATTAGATATTGATTTTCCTAGCATAAAAAGGATAGTTCCTTTAGAGAAATTCATGAAAAAATTAGAAATTCCAGATACTGACGTTACTGAGTGGAACAGGGTCAAGGCTTTGACAGATCCAAACGCAAGGGGGACAGAGGGAAAAACATTTTGGAGAGGGTACCTAGAGAGCAATGATCTAATCGATGAGTTTGATGTACCAGGAGGAACTCCTTTAGGGGGTAGAAGGGTTGATATTTATGATAATAATAATGGAGCAGCCTACGAAGTAAAAAATTATGGATCAAACAATGTAAATCTAGATGCTGATATTAAGCTTGAGGTTGATAAAGATGTGTATCTTATGAATGAAAAGACTAATTATAGACCGGTCTGGGTTTTTGTTGATAGAGGGCCATCTGGGCCATTGAAAGGATATCTACAAAAACATGGAATTGAAACAATGCAATTAACAAATTAAAAATATGTCAAAAACTAAACCATATAATTTTAATGAATATTCGATAATAGAAATATCAGAGTTTCTAGAAGAAAATAATTATCGAACAAAGTTAATCGAAAAGAGTAATAATTACTATCGATTAAATATTTTAGATACTAAAATTAGTATTGATGTTCCTTTTAGATCTACTAATTTAGATGGTGTTATTGGTGAAATAAGGTTTGAAGATTATCCTAAGGATGATAATTATGAAACTGATAAAAAACTTTTTGAAAAACTAAAAAGAAGATTTGGAATAGATATTATAAAAAGAACAGATTTTGTAAAAGATGAACTGAAAATAGAAGCATTTATAAAAAATAATGATTAAATTTATATATATGAAAAAAAAGCTACTATTTATTTTACCAATTTGTTTGTTGGTGCTGGGTTTCTCAGCTATTCAGACAAATGCTAACGAAGTTGTTGATTTAGACGCGGTTTCGTCTCCTCAAGCAAATCAAGAGATTGCTCTTGATAACCTAGATGGGGTTGATATCAAACCAAGTTCTATTCAAGGGCACAAAATCTCAGCAGCCAAGAGTGGCACTGGGGCCTTAATGGATTATTATGATGGTATCGAATCTAATTATTTTGATTTCCTACTATATTACATTTCACAAAACCAAAACGACGATGGTAGTTTTGGAATAAACAATACTTATGAAATATCGACAGACATTGCCTTTGCTTTAAATAAAACAGGTAAAAATAGTGGTATTCAGTATACAAATTTAATTGACTATTTAGTTGACTCGGAAGTTTCTAATATTAGAGATATGGCGAGCAAAGCTCGTGTTTTATTTGCAACAGGAGGAAATTGGCAGCTTGTTATGGATGATATAATTACTCAAAGAAATAATTTTGGTTGGGGAATATATCCGGGCTATGGGGTTGATTTGCAAACAACCATGGAGGTAGCTTATGCTTCACATGTTACTCAATATGATCCAAGTAATATTATTGCTGGTTCTTTATATATAACTTTAGAAAATATTCCCCAAGATGGAGCTTTGGCTTATGACGGAGAGGCTAATGCAAGTTATTATTTGATAAATAAGATGTTGAAATATTTAAAGCCTTTTCAAGGTTTAAGTGTTTCTGATAACGGGATAACTTATTATGTAAATGATGGAATAGCTAGCTTACAAAGTTATTTAGAGACTAATTATATTTCAGACGAAACATCTTTGCTCGATACGGATGATATTATCGATCAGATAATGACTTATCAAACCTGGCAAGAATATGAGACTCAACCGATCTTTCAAAGCGAACTTAAGGGTGATTTTCTGAATTTCCAAAAAACTAACGGTAGTTTTGATAATTCAATTAAAACAACATATTATGCTTTAGACTCTCTAGGTCAACCTGACCTCGAGATTACTAATATCACTAGCACTTCAAGCTTAATTAATAAAGAAACTGCAATTTTTGAAATAGGAATAGATAATAATGGTTACGCAGGCGCAGATGATGCAGTTATTCATTTATTTATTGATAATTTTAACCCACAGTGGGAAATTGATCTATCAGCTAGTAGTGTAGTTATTGAGCCAGGACATTCTGTAAATATTAGTGTAAGTTTACCTACAACTGTGAGTCTAATGGGCGATACCGACATAAAAGTCTATGTCGAAAATTCCGATGATATTGATTATGAAGATAATTGGCTTAATGAATCATTTAATTTCGCCGCTGCCTTAGATAGTTCACCAGCTTTACCTGTCTATTATATTGCTCAAGATTATAACGATGCTGGACAAGCTGGCTTAAATGTACGCTGGCTAGTCAAGGAGGACCCAAGTCGATCATGGTACGTAATTCTTTATAAAGAATCAGGTACAAGTACTTGGAATCAGGCCTGGGTAGATAACACTTTAAATGGTATTTTTTGGACTAATCCATATTTTGTTGAAGGCACTGTCTATGATGTTACAGTTGGTTCTATCGATCTGAGCGAAACTACGGTGACATATTTTGGCAACGATATTACTCAGGTTCAAGTTAGCGCTAGCGATGATGTTTATACTTCGAGTGCAACGGGAACTGTCACTGAAAATATTAATCCAGCTGCTTATATAAATACTTTTGCCTATGGTATGTCAGATAAAACCAACGATGTTGGCGAGTTTGAATATTTAGATGAGAACAATGGTTCAACTGCTGGTTATGTAAGCGTGGATTGGTATGATCCTATAAAAACAAAGATTCAAATGCCAGTCGGTCAAACCACTTCTGGGGTTAGGTTATTTACGAAATTAGTAGATGATGATGAAGTACCCGTTATATCAAATGTTGATGTCAGGTGGGAAGAAGATTTTATTTTTAGAAATCAAGATAATGAGGCAATTCAAATTGCAGGTTCAGATAATATTGGTTTAGATTATGGTGAATATTATTTATATGACCCAGCCATAGATGACTGGACATATTTAGCTACTTTGAGCTTTGAAGGAAGTAGTGCTCAAAACTATGAATGGTATGTCCCAAGCCAATATTTAGGAACGGGTTATAAGGTAAAAGGAATTTTATATGACCATGTAGGAAATGCTTCTGTGCCTGTTGAGTGGGGACCTTTTGAGATAATCGATGGCACTGACCCGACCGGGACAGTCGAAGTACAAAATATTCAAAATAATGAGTGGAGTCTTGGTGACGAAGAAACAATCACCTGGGATATTCAAAGTGTTAGTGATTTGGTAGAGATTGATAGTGTGGTTTTATATTATGGTACAACGATGACTCTAGCTAGCAATTTAGCTCCAGAAACAACAACTTTTGATTACACCATCCCTTTTAATTCTGGTTACGTATCAGATGAAGCTTATGTAAAAATACATACTCATGATGTTAATGGTAACGAAGCAGATATATATTCTGAAACTTTTAATATAGTTGATAATACTGCTCCACCAACACCACCCTTTGGAATTCCACAAGAAACAGGTCAGTCAGAAAGATTAAAGGCAATGTTTGAAAACACAGATGGTACTAGAGAAGCTATCTATTATGAATATGTAGGAAATGATCGACAGATAGTTTACCAGAGATATGATGGTTCTGTTTGGGAGACTCCAATTATCTTAAAACAAGAAACAGATGTAGACTATGGAGGGTTTAAAGTGGTCCAGGATTTATTTGGTGATATTCATATAGTCTATATTAGAGAAATAAAAACTGGAGTTTACGAAGAGGAAAGTAACAGTGCAGAAATCAATTATTTACATATTGCAAACGGAAACTTGGTTACTGATAGACTCTTGTCAAATACGGGTATGAATATGGGTGCTGACTCTGCATATATAAATATTAGTCCAGCTGGAGAAGTACATGCTCTTTGGAAGCAAGGTCGTAACTACGTTACAGGTACTGGTGATTTTGTTATTTCATATATCTCGGGTGATGGACTTGGTAGTTGGTCAAGTATAGAAGAAATATATTCACACTATTCAAGGAATTTTAGCATAGATTTTGATGGAAATGACCCAGTGGTCGCTATTACTTCTTATGGTCAGTTCCAATTCATAAAAAAGACAACTGGTACTTGGTCAGATATTTTATATGTCACTAACCGTTCATTTGAGAAAATTGCTTTAGATGTTTATACCGACGATGTGGCTAAATATAACTTAATAGTTGAACAGGATCCGCAAGTCACTGATAACTATAAATGGTTAGACAGTATAGAAAGCCATCTTGATTTAGAAAATATTTTAGTAGCTAATAATTTTATTAAACAAGAGGAGATACTTAATGTTTGGTATCAAACAGGTTATGGATCAAACACTATGGCTTCAGAATTATATAAGACAACAGGTAATGACTACGATCTTTTTTATGAGCAGAATTCCAAGCTAAAGAAAGCTAACTTTACCGTTGACTTTGTTAATAATACCGCAGTCTTGAATAATCTTTCATCTTTAGTGGAAATAGAAACAAATGAGAGTATGAAAGCTTATGATATTGTCGAAAAACAACCTGGAGTTTATCATATGTTCTACATTAAAGACGAAGCGAATGATAAAAACTATGCTTATTACTATTTATTAGAAAATGGTAATAAATATTTTGAAAGTATTTTGGTGAGAAAGACTATGTCTGTTGATGGAACTAATATATTTGGATCAATAGAGGGGGATGTCGTCACTGCTTTCTTTGGATCATATATTGGAGGTCAATTTGAAATGTTATCAAATGTCGGCGATTTTACAAATTATTCAGGTTACAGAATAGACTATGTAACACCAACGTATTTGGAGCAAGTTGTTGGTCAGGATATTACGTTAGAATGGGCTGCAACAGGAGGTGTAATAGACGATTATGACGTTTATCTGGGAACTGATAAATATAATATGGATTTAGTGGCTGAAGATGTTACTTCTACAGCTATAGCGGTGTTAGGTCTAGAATTAAATGAAGATTATTATTGGCAAGTAGTTGTAAATAATGGTGATCAAGAAATATATGGAAATCAGTGGCACTTTATTGGGCCTAATCAAATTATTGTTCCAGAAACTCCAGAAGCTGTGACAAATCTTAGTTTAACTTCAGCAGTAGACAATATCAAACTAGACTGGGATAGCTACACTGATCCTTTGTTTGATCATTTCTCAATTTATCGAGCAGAGAACAACACAACTCCACTTGATCAATTAACTCCATTATTTGAA
>Ga0208904_1001600_pt1 | contig 15248 bp, 19 predicted proteins | sample AntAceMetag02UKB_FD_184774 | JGI IMG/M metagenome (GOLD analysis project Ga0208904, IMG submission 184774) | Saline lake microbial communities from Ace Lake, Antarctica - Antarctic Ace Lake Metagenome 02UKB (SPAdes) (version 2) | ecosystem: Environmental > Aquatic > Non-marine Saline and...
TCCTATGTGGAGAATGTAAAAAAAACTGCATTAACTTCCTGAATAATTTTTTAAAAGAGCATCAGAAGAAATTTAAACAAGCACTTCCAAGTGCAAAGAAGATTGTTTATGGAAAATAAATACTGCCCTAAGGCGAACTGATTAAAAATTTAAATCAAGTGCGTTGTCGAGGGATGCGTCCTACGGACCGACAGCACAATAAAGTAACAAATAGCCTCAGTGAGAGGCAGTAAAAGAGGTTTTGAAAATGATATTCAACATCCCAAACAGAGAAAACTTTGAAATAAAAACTATTGTTTTAGATCTTAATGGAACTCTTGCAATCAAAGGCAAGCTTGTTCCTGGTTCTGCAAAAAGAATTAAGAAACTTGAAAAGCTTGGTTATAAAATAATTTTATTAACAGGTAATCAGAGAGGAAATGCAGATAAATTATGCAAATCACTTGGAATTGAGTATAAAGTCTGTAAAAATGCAGAAGAAAAAGAAAATGCAATGCTAAGTTTAGAGCCAGAACATTGTGCTGCAATAGGAAATGCAAGAATTGATATAGGAACATTTAAACATGCAAAAATCTCTATTCTCACTCTGCAAAAAGAAGGTATCCATGTTGATGTTATACCATTCACAGATATAATCGTGCCATCAGTTGTCGATGCACTTGATCTTTTTATAGACAAAGATTCTTTTATTGCAACAATGAAATAGGGGGTAAATATAATGCACCATCATGAAAAACATACAAGAAGTATAATTAAATCTATCACTTGGAGGATTATTGCAAGCCTAACAACTGCAATCCTAGTTTACGCATTCACAGGAAGTCTTTCATTAACAGCAAAAGTAAGTGCAATAGAAATCACTGCAAAGATAATATTTTATTACTTGCATGAAAGAGCTTGGAATACTGTGCATTGGGGCAGGATTGTTAAAAGTTAATTAAAAACTATCTAAAGGATTGTTTTTCTTTGCTATTATCAGAAATCTTCTGGCTGTAAATTCTAGTTTACCTTTTCTCTCTATTCTTTTATGGAGTTTTTCCAAGATATGGATGTGTTTTTTTACACTGAAATCGTCCACGATCCAAGGTATGGCTTTGAGAAAATAAACTAATGCACCCACATCTTTAAACGTGGTTTTTCCTTTCCATTCCTTTGCCTTGACAATTTCAAATCCATTTTTTTTAAGATGTTTCTTCACATTAGTTAACGTGTTAAATTCCCACTTGGGTTTTACACTAAATTCTTTCATCAAATCTTTCAAATTTTTACCTTCAACTTGTTGTGTCAAAAAAATTCCTTTGGATGATAAGACTCTGCTTATCTCTTTTGTACTATTAGCATTAATACCTCCATGCCGGTTTAATACTAAATCAAACTCGCTATTTTTAAATGGGAGTTTTTTTGTCTCATTTGCGTAAAGTACTCTAACTCCAAATTTATGCAATTCTTTTGCAGCAACAGATACGTTTGGCTTATATCCTTCAATTGCCACACTTTTTTTGGGTTTGAATGTTGATAGGATTTCAGCAAAGATTTCTCCTCCTCCGGTAGCCATATCTAAAACAGAATTTGATTTTTTAATACTCTTCTTAGCTAAGGAAGTATATTTCCAGTTTGGTTGTCCTTCACTGTATCTTTTTTTCAAGTATGAAAAGTCCCATCCTTCAAATAATGCTTTTTCATCTTGTTCCCATTTTCTTATTAATTCATTTCGATTCGACATAATGTTGAAGAGATAATCAGTTGTTATAAATCTTACGAATATGTTGAAGTGCCCCTTTTTTTTTCTTAATTTTCGGTGCCGACCCGCAACTCTGCGGATTGCTGCGCAATCCTTGCCTCGCATCCAGAATTCTCCACTCTGACTGCGATGCGGTCTTGTCGAGGGAGAATTCAGGCTCCCCACATAACAGGGATTATACGCAATATTTTTCAGGGGTGCTCAATAAGAACTTTTATATATCTTACATAATATTCTATTCGTATGGGAATCAAAACAACATTTAATCATCTTCAAATTTACGTTTCTGATAGAAAAACATCTTTTCCATTCTATAAAGAATTATTGACATATCTTGGCTACAGAGTAGTAGATGAAGATGATATATGCTTAGGAATGAGAAATGAACCAACAGATATTTGGCTAAAAGAAGCTCCAAAAAAATTTAAAGCTAACAAATACCATAGAAAGAATGTTGGAGTTAATCATCTTGCTTTTGGCGTTTCAAAAAAAGAAGATGTAGATAAATTTTATCAAGAATTTCTCATTCCCCATGGAATAAAACCACTTTATAACACTCCAAAACGATTCCCAGAATACACTGAACAATATTATGCTATATTTTTTGAAGATCCGGATAGAATAAAATTAGAGGTTGTGTTCTTATAATAACAGAGTGCCCCTTGTGTCATACTGTCGCTCCGTTTCGCTTCGCGATTTTTTCTTGCAGAAAAAACACATAACAAGGATTATATTCAATTGGACTTGGCGCCTTAAAGAATTAATTAGATTCTAATAATACAATAGCATTTTTATAGAATGGTTCAGCAATTTGTTTTGCTTTTTCAGAAGATATTCTTTCAAACATCCAACGAATCTTTCTTTCAACCTTATCTTTACCTAATGGTACAACAAGTTTTTTTACTTGTTTAGCTGCATTTACTTCAAGATAACTGATGCTGTCAGCATCTTTTATCAAATCTGATTCTTCATCTCCACCAACTTCATGATTCAAAATCATATTTGCAATTCGTTCAATTTTATCCTTTTGAAACTCTTCCTTTTCTAAGAATTCAATCATAATTTTCGCCCCTTCTTTCTGATGTTCTTCCAATATTTCAGGATCATTTAATTCACGAGTTTGATAAGTTTGTTCCGTATTAGTACTTCTAAATGCTCTTGCAATATCATGAGCATAAGCAGATATAAGAATCACTTCATCAGCATCAGATTTTAATTGTTGCACCCAATAAACTGTTCTTTCAAAGTGTTCCATACTTTTACCTGTTACACATTTATCGAAAGATTCTTTTACAAATTGCTTTACTTTTTCTATCATATTATACATAATTCTATGGTAATATAAAAATGTAACGGTACCAAGTCCAACTCTGAAATTTCCTTTCGGGACGTTGTACTAAATTTCAGCTCTTCGAGGGAATTTAACAAGAATTAAACTCAATAATTTTTTGGGGCTAAAAACAGAATTAATTTATTCTTCAGACTCTTCTTTAGCAGCCTTAGCTCGCTCTTTAAGAACTTGTTTGTAGCAATCTTCACAAAATATTTTCTTACTTTCGCCCTTATCTACTAGATATCTCTTTTTGCATCTTCTGCAATATTTAACTTCTCTGTAGCTTGCTGCCATTTAATCACCTTAACCTAAAAAAGACTTAAGTCTTTATAAAATCTCATAAAAAATTACGGAGATTTTCCGTCGAAAATCACTAAAGGAACATACATTTCTTCTTTTGAAACTCCTCCATGATGCCCAACAAATCCAGGTGATCTTGAATTTATTAAATAATCTTTGAGTATATAATTCTCTTTCATAATTATTATATAATCACCAATCCTGTCTTTGAGTTTAGAATTTGGTTTGAATAATCCAAAATAATTTTTCTTTATTGCAATATCACTCTTAACTATAGAACAAGCATAACTTAATTTAGTTTTCATATATTTCTCAAAATCTTTTGCTTTTGAAGGTTTAACATAAGCAAAACAAACTCTACTTTCACCACAAAGGGGCATTGTTAAACACTCTTTTAGTTTAGGATGATTTTTAACAAGTATTTCTTTTGATTTAGGAGTTTGAACAAACCCGTGATCTGCAGTCAATATAACACTTGTATTATTTAAATCAATAGATGAAATAAACTTCGTTAATTTTCTATCAAAATCAATAAAATGTTTCATTACTTCTTTAGATTTTGGTCCATGATGATGACATAACTTGTCATAAAAAGACCAATAAGCATAAATATATTTCTCACCTTTTGTTTTCATTGCTTTTTTTATCTTTTTAAAAAGAGGACTTATTGATCCACCTGAATAAACCAAATTTTTTGATTTTGAAGTAACTTTTGCATTAAAATCTGATGATAATAAATCTTTTTTAGTTACAACAAAATAATTTCTATCAATATTCTTGAAAAGTGAAGTAAAATTATATAACTCATCAGGATGAATTCCATAATCAGAAAAAACTTCCCCTCCAACTGTGAGCATTGAAGGCAAAACATTAGCCATTGCACCTATTTCTTTAAGAAAAACAGTCCATGCAGTTAAACCATGTTGTTGTGCAGGATAACCAGACATAAACAAGGGTATCGCTGCCGCAGTTGTTGATGGGAAAGTAGAACCTAACTTTTGTTTCAGATTTCTACCAATAAAAGAATCAGGTGCCCTATTGACTAATCATTCATAACCTAAACCATCAAGAAGAATTAACACAATGTTTTCTTTCTTTCGAAGTTTAGCAGAACTAAATCCTTTCAGCTTTGCGTATTGTGATTTCACACCCAAAGAAGACAATATAGAACTTGTAAGATTTACAATATTTTTCTGTTTGTAATTTGGAATTATCATAATATCAAGAAAATAACAACAGTTTAAAAAGATATTGTATAATTACCACTTCATTATTTCTTTTTTAACATTGCCGTGCCACAACTCGACTAATTTTAGCATTTGTTTTTTTAATTCAGATTTAGATTTAGGTGAATAATAAAATATATACCCTCCGTCTTCTAAATTAATCTTTTTCTTTTCAACTAATTTTCTTTTAAGAAGTGTTTTAATAACTTTTTGTATTGTGCTTCGGTCTCGCTTAATTTTTTTTGATAATGCAACAACACAAATAGGATTAGTACATTTCATTAACTCTAAAAAAATCTTTAACTCTGAATCTGATAAAGAAAAACTACATTTAACAAGTGAGTCAAAATCAACTTGTTTGCACATATATTTTACCATTTTACATATGTCTACTTCTTATAGCATCTAGAACCCGGGTCACAGCAACGATATATGCTGCAGTACGAGTATCAACTTTTTCCTTTTCTTTTATTGCATAAACTGCTTCAAAACCATTATTCATTACCTTTTCAAGCTTAGCATAAACTGTGTCAATATCCCAATATTCTCCTGCTCTATTCTGAACCCATTCATAATAACTTACAGTTACTCCTCCTGCATTCGCCAGGATATCTGGAATTAACAAAATATTTTTCTTAAATAATATTTCATCTGCTTCAGGAGTTGTAGGCCCATTTGCAAGTTCTAGAACAATGTTTGCTTTAATATTATCTGCATTCTCTTGGGTTATCTGATTTTCAAGTGCAGCAGGTACAAGAACATCTACATCCAACTCCAATAATTCTCTGTTAGTAATCTCTTTTGTAGAATCAAAGCCAGCTAAACCTTTGTTTTTAGATTTATATTCTAAAGCCTTATGGGGATTTAATCCCTGTTCAGAAAATATTGCACCCTTACTATCAGATACTGCAACAATTTTCATTCCTTCATCATAAAGCATTTGTGCTAGGAAAGATCCTGCATTCCCAAATCCTTGAACTGCAACTTTTAATCCCTTTTTATCTAAACCTAATTTTTTAATTGCACTTAATAAAATATAATAACCACCCTTTGCAGTTGCGTCTCCTCGACCATGACTCCCTCCAACCCCAACTGGTTTTCCAGTAATCATGTGGGGTATATGTTTACCTTTAATGTGATTGTATTCATCCATCATCCAACTCATTATTTGAGGGTTAGTATAAACATCAGGTGCAGGAATATCTTTATCTGGACCTATAAAATCATGTATTGCACGAATATATCCTCTACTTATTCTTTCAAGCTCAAATTTAGAGAAATCTCTTGGATTAATAATAACCCCTCCTTTTCCTCCTCCAAAAGGAATATTTACAACTGCAGATTTCCATGTCATCCATGCAGCCAATGCTTCAACTTCATCTTTAGAAACATCAGGATGAAATCTTATTCCTCCTTTTGTTGGTCCTCGAGAATTATTATAGTGAGACCTATAACCTGTGAAAACTTTTATTTCACCATTATCCAACCTAATTGGAAAATTAACTTCAAGAGTTTCTTTTGGTTTACTTAGAACCTCTTTTTCTGATTCAGTAATTTTTATTTTACTAAAAGCTTTATTTAATTGTTTTTTCATATTGTTAAATGCACTAGTCATCACAATTACCCCCAGGTAATCTTTTTTTACATACCCTATTTTTCTCAAATGCAGTGGTTGCAGCTATTGAACCTTCTGCAGCTGCAGTAATCAATTGTTTTGTTCCATTTGATTCTGTTGTTATATCTCCTGCTGCATAAATTCCATTTATATTTGTTTCTTGTTTAGAATTTACTTTAACATATCCTGCCTCATCGAGTTCTAAACCAATTTTTTTAGGTAATTCAGTTATAGGTATTACCCCAACATCAATAAAAATTCCATCAAGTTCTATTTCAGGATTATTAGGATTATCTGTTTTTATTTTTGTAACGCCTGAATCGCCAATTACTTCAGTAACATTACTATTCATAACAAATTCAACTTTAGGATTATTTTTCATTTGATCAACAATGCCTGGTTTAGCTCTAAATTCTCCTCGTCTATGAATTATATAAACTTTTTTTGCATGTTGCAATAGAATAAATGCTGATGCAAAAGCAGAATCCCCCCCGCCAATAACTGCAACTGTTTTATCTTTGTAAAATGTACCATCACAAGTTGAACAATAACTTACGCCTCTTGCAGTAAACTCTTTTTCACCAGGAACACCTAATTTTCTTCTCTTTGTTCCTAATGCAACAATTACAGAATTCGCATAATAAATTGAAAACATTGTTGTAACTTTAAATTTGTCGTCTATTTTTTCTATGTTCTCAACTTTATCCATAACCACCTCTGTTCCTAAATCTTTAGCATGATCCACAAACTGTTTCATTAGATCTCTACCAATTATTTTTCTGAAACCAGGATAGTTTTCAACTTCATAATCAATATTCATTTGTCCGCCGAGTTCTTCACCGACAATTAATGTTTTCAAATTATATCTCGCAGAGTAGATTGCAGCAGTATATCCTGCACCACCTGCACCAACTATGAGTATATCATAAAGTTGATCTACTTCTTTTTTTGGTGTAGATGAAACTACTTCTGCTTCTGTATCTTGTGTTTTTTCAGCTAGTTGAATATCCATTTAATTACCTCATAGATTTTTCATCATTGCTTCAATTTTTTGTTTAAGCATCGGCTTGGGTGCAAATCCAGAAAATCTATCAACTTCTTTACTTCCTTTTACCAAACTAATTGTGGGTATTCCTCTTATTTGAAATTGTTGAGCCAACTCTTCATTTTCTTGTGTGTCAATTTTCACAAATTTTAAGTCAGTCATTTCTCCACTTAACTCTTCAAATACAGGCCCCATCATTTTACATGGGCCACACCAGGGTGCCCAGAAATCAATAACAACAGGTTTATTTGATTGAATCACTTCTTTTTCAAAATTATCTTTATTAACATGAACTATCATTTTTAACCTCCTTCGTGCATATATACGCACGCTTGTGAACTAGAATTGCACAACCATTTATAAACTTTATGGACTGTGCATCGCAGATGCACAACCAATAATCTATGATTATTGATTTTGTGCATATGTTTTGCACAACCATTAGTGTTTTAAGAAATAATGAAATTATATTCAAATATATTGTTTAAATGTTTCTAGAATCCTTTTTTGATATCGTTTATTCTTAGATATTTCTTTTTTAAAATTATTTATAATTCCTTTCAAATGGTTTTCTTGTGAATTAGACGATTTAGAATTACTGACTTCATCTTTCAAAGAAATAAATTCTTCCTCAAGAGAATCTAAATTTTCTTGATATTTTTTATTATCTATTTTGAGGTTATAGAAATTTAGAGTTAAAGCTACAAATTCTTCAATCTTTTTATCTAAAGAAAAACGTCCTAATCCAGGAGGATCAATCATCTGATAATAAAACATATATTTAGATTCTGTTGAATGACGAAAGGGTTCCAAAGTCTCTGCAACTTTTTTATAATCTAATTTACCTACATAAAACCCTTTAATACTTAGTAAATTTCTTGCTTCTTCATGGCTAGAACCCTTAAGGATATCATCAAGAAATCTCTCGGCAACCCTATCTCTTACATAATTTCTAATAGACTCTGTTAATTCAAAAATTTCTTCAGGCGTTAAAGCAATATCTTTTTTCATCTTTTACCACTAAAAAGAAGAACACTCAGCAATATTTAAACCTTTGTTGTTTATAATTAACAACAATATTTATATATTAGCAATACTTTACATTAAATATGGAACTCTTAGAGAAATTAAATCAAATAGGACTTAATGAAAAAGAGAGCAAAATATACCTTGTACTTCTAAAATCAGGAGATTGCATTGCATCAGAAATTGCTAAAAAAACAAAAATAAATAGAAGTTTACTTTACTCAGTATTAGAAAATTTAGCAAATAAAGGAATTGTTACATATATTATAAAAAATAATATAAGATTTTATCGTGCAGCAGAACCAAACAAAATTCTAACCATACTTAAAGAAAAAGAGAAAATCTTCTCATCAATACTCCCAATATTAACAACACTACATAAACCAAAGACAAATAAACCGATTGTTGAAATATTAGAAGGAAAGCAAGGGATAAAAACAATTTTGAATGATATTCTTAAACAAAAAAAAGAATGGTTTGCTTTTAATATTCCTGGGAAAGGTCCCGAAATTTTAGGACCAAATGTTAATGCATTTGAAAAAGAGCGACAAAAATCTAAGATAAACTTAAAAGCTATTTGTATAAAAACAAAACAAGGATTAAAAAGAGGAAAAGAATTCTCAAAAATGAAGTATACAGAGGTTAAATATACCAAAGAGAAATATGAATCCCCTGCATCAAATTGGATTTATGGAAACAGAATAGTAATAATTTTTTGGTATAAAGAGTTTCCATTTGCAATAAGAATAATTGATGAAAATCTTGCTGAAAGCTATAGAAACCATTTTAAAGATTTATGGAATGCGTCCAATAAATACTAAGTATATAAAATTAATAATTATATATGAATAATACGCAAAGCTTAAATAGTCACAAACAATTACAAACAATGCAGATGACAAACTTACAATCTATTAAAAAAGACATTAAACAACTTACAAATAAAGAAAAAAAAGCTGTTTTTCAAAAATTCTTTAAGACAGGCAAAGGAGAATATGGTGAGGGAGATATATTTCTTGGGTTAACAACACCCCAATTAAAAGAAATAGCAAAAAAATATGCTGATTTAAACTTAAAGGATTTACAAGTTTTGCTTAGCAGCAAAATACATGAACACAGATTTGTAGCATTAACAATCCTAACTAATCAATATCAAAAAACTGATGAGAAAAAGAAAATGCTCAATCAATCAAAAAAGCTTAGCTTTGTTGGTGCACCAAAAATCTGTGATTTTTGTTTGAACCAAAAGTTATTGGCACCGATTAGTCGGAAGCAAATATTTAATTTCTACATGAAAAATTATAATAACATAAACAACTGGGACTTAGTTGATTGTTCTGCATACAAGATTGCAGGAGCCTATTTATTAAGTAAAAATAAGAAAATTCTTTATGATTTTGCAAAATCAAAACATCTTTGGAAAAAGAGAATTGCAATGATTACTTGTTACTGGTTTATAAAAAATAATCAATTTGTAGATACATTAAAAATTGCAAGAATTCTCCTGCATGACAAACATGACCTTATTCACAAAGCAGTTGGATGGATGCTAAGAGAATTAGGAAAAAGAAACCAAGCCCTAGAAGAGAGATATCTAAAAAAATATTACAAAGTTATGCCGAGAACAATGTTAAGATATGCAATAGAAAGATTTGAAGAGAAAAAAAGACAAAAATATTTAAAGACAAAAATCTAAATTAAGTTAAAATATGGGAAATGTTAATATACCTAGGGGTTATAATAGTAATTCAGGTAGTTTTGTTAATTCTTAATTCAATATTCAAAAACAAAATAATAAAAAGTTCATATTATCTATCAATAAAAGAACTCAAAGATTTAATTATAAAAGTTATTAGAATGTCAGAAAAAAGAGAGCAACAAAAAACCATAAATGAAATAAAACAAGTTCTTAGAAACTTAAGTGAAGAAGGATTTTAAGAAGTAATAAATTACAAATTCATTGCATAAATTTGTCTTACAACCTGCATTAAATATTCTGCAACACTAACAAAATGATATTTAATCTCATCATCAACCATGTCTTTAAACATATTAAAGTGAGGAAGAGCAAGAGAAATCTTATTAAACTTTTCAATATTATAATTATATTGTAAATCATAAACTTGAGAAATAAATTCATTCAACTTCTTAATGTTTAGAAAATAATCCTTCTTAATTTGTTTGTTAATTTCATAATATCTTCTTATATAATCAAAATGGTTGGAAGCCAACTCCAGAGAATTAATTAACATATACATATAGTGGGAATATTTATATCCGGTCCTATTGATAATCCTTCTCAATAACATCATATATTTATTAATTGTTAATTCTAAAGTTTTAATTTCTTCAAACCGAGATTTATCTTTATTGTCAAATATATCCTCTAAGAGGTAACTTGATTGTTTTATAATAAACCAGACTCTTTTTAATAAAGGTTTAATATCTGATTCTAATTGTTTTGTTACAGATTTTATAAGAATATGTTTTTCAGTTGTTTCAACAATTTCAAACCCAATTAGGGATTGTAAATGAGTTTCAATAAGCTTGAAAGTTTTTTTATTATTGTAATAAACTTTTATTTCATCATAGCCAGAAGTATAAAAAGGATATAAGTTTCTCCAGGTTATTGCAATATTATCTGAAGAAATAGTTATTTCGGCCTTTTTTACATATTCTTCTTTATCAGAAGTAATAATTAGCTTATTGTCCAATTCAAAATATTGAATAAAATCTCCTTGTTCAAGATTATTCTTTTTACACCAATTACTAGGGATTACAGACATGAGAGAATGTGAACCCATCTTAACTAATTTTCTTTGCATAATCAATAAAAAGCTCTTTTTATTTATAAAAGTTCTCTAAAAGTTTAAACTTACAAGCTAAAGTTTTAACTATGATTAAAGAGTACCATGTTTAGGTGATAATATGAAAATCGGATTAATACAAATATCAACACTAGAAGAAAAACCAAAAGAAAATCTAAAAAAGATTATTAATTTTGCCAAAGAAGCAAAAAATAAAGGAGCAGAAATAATAATGTTTCATGAAAGTACCTTAACAGATTGTGTTAGAGATGTAGATAAATTTGCAGAAGAAGTTCCAAATGGACCATCATGTAAAAAAATAGCTAAATTAGCAGAAGAACTTAATGTGTATATTTCATTTGGATTGATTGAAAAAGAAGGAATCCACAGATATATCACCCAAGTATTCTTAGGCCCAAATGATTTTGTGTATAAATATAGTAAAACTTGGCTTTATCCAACTACAGATAGAATCAAAGCAGAAAGAAGATTTAGGAATGAACATGACCACTTTGATCCTGGAAGCGGGCCAGAAATATTTGAGATTAAAGACATAAAAGCAAGTTGCATGATTTGTGCAGATACATATTCAAAACGTTGTTTAAAAGTTATAAAACAATTAGCACCAGAAATCATATTTTATCCAAACAATAGAGAAATGAGAAGACCAAATGAATATTGGGCAAAAATAGCTAAAGATTATAATGCTATGTTATTTATTACAAATAGAGTTGGATCCTCATGGGGGGAAAAATGTGAAGGAGGATGTTATGTTATCTCAAAAACAGGAGAAGTATTAGCAGAGTCAAATGTAAATGGAAAGGAAGAAATATTAATTTATGATCTTAAAAAATAATATAGCCCCGCCCAGCATTCCGTAGAGCTTTGCTCGAGACACTCAAAAAATTCTTTAAATTTTTTGGATGCAACTGCAAGTGAAAATCTGGAGGATATTTTTCGAAGAAATATAGCCCCACCCAGATTCGAACTGGGGTCCTTTGGCCCAGAACCAAAGATGATTGGCCGCTACACTATGGGGCTGTAATATTCAATAAGAAACAGTTTCTCTTTTAAAAAGTTATAATAAAACACTGCTATTATGAAACCTTCTGCGTCTGTGCCATTGTTTGCCTTATTTATGAAGTAAATAATGGTAAGGCCAGACAAAGCAGACTTAGCAACCTTACAAAGTGAGGGGTTTAAGTCTGTGGAGTAGTAGAGGGTTTCATAATAGCCATAAAACACTGCAACTAATTTAAATTATTTATCTTTATTGTTAATTAGTATTTTATTAGAATGACATCCAACTAAAAGGATGTCATCCAAAAAATCTTTATCTTCAATCTTAAGATTGAAGTATTAGCTTTTTTGAGAATAATAATCACTTTCAATATTCCTTATAACATCAGTAACTCTGGCGTATTTTTTTCTGCTAAAAAACTTCCACCAATCAGGTCTTTTACTGCTTATATTATAACAATGAAGTCTGAAGGTATTAAATTTACCAAGATATAACTCTTTTTCAACTAGTAATTCATATACCTTTGTTAATGAAGAAAATAGTTTCTCTTCAGCATTAGATCCAGCAACAAAATTATAAATCTTTTTCTCAGTAGGAGTTAAATCTTTTTTTGCAATTTCAAGTGGACTTTTAAATTCTGCCTTTTTGTGGTTAAAATGGGGATTACCATAATCACTAGATTTATTCTCTTTATCATTATGGAAATATGATTTTAATTCATTATTATACTTAAATTCAATATCATGCCCCATATATCTCAATATTTTAATAGCTTCGAAAAACTCTCCCTTAGAAGTATACATTTTAGGAAACATATCTATAAACTTCTTAAAAAAAACATTTGGATCTTTAAATCTATCTTTAGGTTCATCAGCATAAAAAAAAGAAGAAAGTGTTTTCAAATTTCCTGACAAAGTATAGGGTTTACCATTACGTAACTTAAGAAGTTCTTGGTACTTCTTACTTTTAGAAGCACTAATTATAATAAATTGTGTTTGAAATTTTTTTGTATTAACCCTAAGTCCAATATAAAAAAGAGCTAACCATGCCAAAACTTCATTCTTTGTTATTTCAGAATTTTCATATTGTTCCAATTTTCCAAACATGACTTCACTATATTTTTCAGTTGGATTAATAAGCTTAGATTCATCAATAAAATCTTTATCAACTTCTTCAACACCAAACTCTTGCAATAGAACTTCTATGTTCTTTTTATTCATTAAAGATGGGTCAGCAATAAGTTCCTTTGGAGAAGCAGATAAATCCCCAATAGTGGTTTTTCTTTCTTTCATAGCAATCTCTCATCAAAGTTATCACCTCTTGCCTACTCTCCTATTAAAAGCTAATTCTTATATTATTTATAAAAATTTACATTCATTTATAAAAGAAAATAATAAAATTAGTGATATATAATACAATAGTATACAAAACATTAATAAATAAAATATATTAAATGCATATAATAAGAATAATAAAAACAAATAATAAGAATAATATACAGGTTAAAATGGCTAAAGAACGCACATTAAAGGATTTTCAAGAGAAAAAAGCTGAAAAATCAGCAAAAGCACAAAAAGTAATTCCAAAACACAAAGCTGAAGAGTTAGCTAAGAAGCAGAGAGATATTGGTGTTGCAGAGTTTTTCTCAAGAAACAGGCACTTATTAGGCTTTGACAATAAAAGAAAAGCCCTAATGACAACAATAAAAGAAGCAGTTGACAATGCTTTAGATGCTTGTGAAGAAGCAGGAGTACTCCCAGAAATCCAAGTTGAAATAGTTGATATGGGTAATGACAGATTCAGAGTCACAGTTGAAGATAATGGCCCAGGCATAGTTAAAGCCCAAATTCCAAAAATCTTTGCAAAATTATTATATGGAAGCAAATTTCATTCCCTAAAGCAATCCAGAGGACAGCAAGGTATTGGAATAAGTGCTGCAGTCATGTATGGCCAGCTTACAACAGGAAGACCTGCAAGAATAATATCAAAAATAGGAAAAGATAAAGTTGCACACTATATTGAAGTCAAACTCGACACTGCAAAAAACAAACCTGAAATTCTAAAATATGAAGAAAAAACTTGGTCAAAAGATTATGGAACAAAAATAACAATTGATCTTGAAGCAAGCTATCAAAAAGGTTCACAAAGTATTGATGCTTATCTTAAAGAAACAGCTATAGCTAATCCTCATGTTACAATTGTTTATGTAAACCCAAAAGCAGAACAACATATTTTTCCAAGAGCAACAAAAGAATTACCAAGAGAAGCTAAAGAAATAAAGCCTCATCCACATGGAATCGAATTGGGAATTCTTATTAAGATGCTTAAAACAACAGAAGCAAAAACTCTACAACAATTTTTTACAACAGAATTTTCTAGAGTAACTCCAAAAGTTGTAAAAGAAATCTGTGAAAATGCAAGAATACAACCAAAAGTAAAACCAAGAAAACTCTTAAGAGAAAACGCTGAAAAACTTATCAAAGCAATTTCTGAAACAAAAATAATGAATCCTCCAACAGATTGCATCAGCCCAATAGGTGAAACAGAATTAGAAAAAGGTTTAAGAAAAGAAGTTAATGCAGAGTTCTATGCTGCAACTACTCGTCCTCCTTCTGTTTACAGAGGAAACCCATTTCAGATTGAAGTTGCACTTGCTTACGGCGGAAACCAGCCAGGAGATAAAACAATTACATTAATGAGATATGCTAATAAAGTTCCACTTTTATTTCAACAGGGGGCATGTGGATTTACAAAAGCAGTAACTCAAACCTCGTGGAGATCATATGGTCTTAATCAATCTCAGAAATCAATTCCAGTCGGACCAATGACTCTTGTTCTGCACATTGCATCTGTCTGGGTTCCTTTTACATCAGAAAGCAAAGAAGCTCTAGCTCATTATCCTGAAATACTAAAAGAAATTAAACTGGCAATACAAGAAGTTGGAAGAAAACTTGCAAGATACACATCAAAGAAAAAAAGAGTAAAAGATGAATTCCAAAAAAGAAGCTACATAGAAAAATATATTCCGCATTTAGCAGGTGCAATAAAAGAGTTAATTAATATATCTGCAGAAGATGAAGCAAAACTTGAAACAGAACTTAAAGGTCTATTAGAACAAGAGAGAGGAAAAATCT
>Ga0208904_1001604_pt1 | contig 15231 bp, 14 predicted proteins | sample AntAceMetag02UKB_FD_184774 | JGI IMG/M metagenome (GOLD analysis project Ga0208904, IMG submission 184774) | Saline lake microbial communities from Ace Lake, Antarctica - Antarctic Ace Lake Metagenome 02UKB (SPAdes) (version 2) | ecosystem: Environmental > Aquatic > Non-marine Saline and...
GGAAAAGCTTTGACCTTTGTAGATTAATATAGACTAAACCATTACAAAAAATAAAAAACTGCTTTCTAGCAGTTTTTTTGTTGATAATCACTCCCCATTGATGCGATGCTTAGCCTGTTTTATATGATATAATTATCATATGAAAAAAATATTTAAAAAGAAAAAATTAATATTTAGCTTAAGCATTCTACTAGCAATAATTTTAATAATAATTTATTACTTAGGAAAAGAAGAAGTAATTGAATATAACTTTACTTTAACCGAAAAACAAGACCTAGTTCAAGAAATTAGTGCCACAGGCAGGATAAAAGCTGTCGATGAGATAAATCTAGCTTTCGAAAAAGGTGGTAAGATAAAAATAAGTAACATTGAAATTGGAGATAAAGTTGAAAAAGGCCAGATTTTAATCAGTTTAGAAAGTAACGATATTTTAGCAGAAATTTCTCAAGCCAGAGCTGGTGTCTCCAGTGCTAAAGCTAGACTTAATCAATATGAAGCCGCTTTAGAAAAAGAAAGAAGTGAATTAGAAATTCTTAAAATTGGAACACGTGATGAGGAAATTCTTATCTATGAATCCAAGGTACAAAATGCAGAAGCTATTTATGATGCTTCAATCCAAAATATCACCAGTAGTATCAGTGATGCTTACACTAAATCAGATGATTCCATCCGAAATAAAATAGATGTAATGTTTAATAACCCACGTGGTACAAACCCTCAATTAATTTTTAATGTAAATGACTCTCAGTTAGAAACCAACATAGAATGGGGACGCTCTCTAATCGAACAACAACTTGTCTCTTGGGCCAACATCATCAAAAGTTTAGAAATAGATCAAATTCCAGACGAAACAATCGTAGCAGAAGATCGTTTAGGACAAATACAATCATTCCTAGGAGATATTGCTCTCGCAGTTAATAATCTATTTGCTAACACTGAATTTACCCAAACTGTTATTAATAGTTATAAAACAAATATTTACACTGCTCGTACTAATATTAACACCGCTATTACAAATCTATCCTCATACAAAGAGAAATTCAACACCTCTCGAACTTCACTTACAATTGCAGAAAATGAATTAAGCCTCAAAAAAGCTGCTAACACTCCAGAAAAAATAAATTCTCAAAAAGCCATCATTAAACAAGCTGAAGCAAATATTGCTTCACAAAAAGCAGAAATAGAACTCAAAGAATCAATGGTCCAATCAGCCCTAGTTAGACTATCCAAAGATACATTAAAATCACCGATTAGTGGAACGATTATCACAAAAGAAGCTGAAATTGGCTCCATCGTTTCAGCTGGTAAAATTGTTATATCAGTTATCTCTGAAGATAATCTAGAAATTGAATCTAATATTGTAGAGGCAGATATTGCTTATCTAAAAATCGGTGACCAAGCAAAATTGTCTCTCGATGCCTATAATGAAGAAGATGTCTTCGAAGCTGAAGTAGTCCAAATTGATCCAGCCGCCAAACTCATAGATGGGGTGGCTAATTATAAAATTACTTTAAACTTTAAAAATTTTGACGAAAGAATTAAGTCTGGAATGACAGCTGATATAGACATCATCACTATGGAATTAAAAAATGTAATCGTTATTCCCTATAGAGCTATTATTTTCCGTAACGGTTCAGGTAAATTCGTCAAATTATTAAAAGAAGGCAATCAAGCTGAAGAAGTTAGTGTTGAAACAGGTTTGATTGGTAATGGTAATCTAATTGAAATTAAAACAGGTATAAACGTTGGAGATAAAGTAATTACATCTACTAAAAACAACAACTAGAAAAATATGACTAACCTAATTGAAGTCAAAAATCTAAAAAGAACATTTGATGACGGTGTAAAAACCTATGCCCTAAAGGAAGCCAATCTCGTCATAAAAAAAGGTGAATTTGTTGCTATCATGGGTCCATCAGGATCAGGAAAATCAACTCTAATGCACATTCTTGGTCTATTAGACAGAGCCTCTGGTGGTAAATACCTCTTCAACGGAAAAAACGTTCTCTCAATGACAGACAATGAATTAGCCAGTTTTAGGAATAAAAGTATCGGGTTTGTTTTTCAATCATTTAATCTTCTCCAAAGAACTACTGTTCTAGATAATGTGACACTCCCCTTAATTTATTCAGATAATAAGGTAAATACTAAACAAAGAGCCAAAGAAGTTTTGAAAAGTGTTGGATTAGAACATCGTCTTAATCATTTTACTAATCAGATTTCCGGAGGCGAAAAACAAAGAGTTGCTATTGCTAGAGCTTTGGTTAACAAAGCTTCTGTAATTTTTGCTGATGAACCCACTGGTAACCTAGACTCAAAATCAGGCGCCCAAATAATGGAAATTTTACAAAGATTGAATAATGAGGGTAATACTATTATCTTAGTCACCCACGAAACCTATACTGCTCAATGTGCTAAAAGAATTATAAAATTAAAGGATGGTATTATAGTAAGCGACGAAAAGATCAAAAACAGAAGAAAAGCTAGCGTAGAAGATATCATCAAATAAAAGAACAAAACCGTTTATATACTCATTGTGCTTAATACTTTAATACAGTCAGTTAAAATAGCGACCACTTCCCTTCTAGGAAACAAAATCCAGAGCTTTTTAACTATGTTGGGAACCATTATCGGAGTAGCCTCAGTTATTATAATAATGTCTATTGGTTCAGGAGCTCAAAGTCTTATTTTATCTGAAATAAAAAACCTTGGAACTAACTTGGTAGCAGTCATTCCTGGCCAAGCAACAGAAGATGACGATTTTTTTTCTTCAATGTTAAGTAGTTTCGCTATTACAACCTTAACCTATGAAGATTCCATCGCTTTAAGCCAAAGCCGTGAGATACCCAATATTATGAGTGTTGCTGCCTATAGTAAAAGTTTTGGAACAGCCGAGTGGAAATCAAAAACCTACAGCACTTCCTTAACAGGTACCACCGCTAGTCACTTAGATGTTATGGGAGGAAATGTAGAAGAAGGTCGTTTCTTTAATTACGAAGAAGAAAAAAGTTTTTCTCGAGTCGCTGTTCTAGGTCATGATGTTAAAGAAGAATTATTTGGTCAATCAGATGCCGTCGGCCAAAAAATTAAACTTAAAGATTATTCTTTTAAAGTCATTGGAGTAATGGAAGAAAGAGGTGTGGTTATAATGGAAGACTTTGATGCTCAAATTTTTATGCCTATTAAAACAGTCCAGAAAATGTCAGGAGTTTCCTATATAGGATTTATTAGAGCTAAAGTTTATTCAGAAGACATTATTTCAGAAACCAAAGAAAACATAAAACTAATATTAAGAGATAGACATGGTATCAAAGATCAAAGTGGAGCCAATGACGACTTTATGATTAAAAATACAGCTCAAGCTCTTGATATGATTACTAGCATCACTAACTCATTAAAATACTTTCTGGCCATTATGGCAGGACTTTCTCTAGCAGTAGGTGGAATAGGAATAATGAATATTATGTTCATCTCAGTCACAGAGAGAACTAGAGAAATAGGTCTAAGAAAAGCTCTCGGGGCAAAGAACTTCCATGTTTTAGGACAATTCTTAATAGAAGCTATTTTTATTACTGTTATGGGCGGAATCATTGGAATCCTGATAGGAATAATATTCTCTTCTTTAATAGCTGTGGGAGCTCATTTACTTGGATATAATTGGGATCTTATCATTTCTTTAGGTTCAATAATTTTAGCACTCACTGTATCAATTGGAACTGGTCTATTTTTTGGTTTTTACCCAGCTCTTAAGGCCAGTAAACTTAATCCAATCAAAGCCTTAAAATACGAATAATTATGTATTCCATTTTCTCAACAATTAAATCATCTTTTAAACTAGCCGCAGTTTCTTTTAATGCTCATAAGTTAAGAACTCTACTTGCTGTTTTAGGAGTAACTATTGGAATCTCAAGTATTATAATAGTCTTCTCCACAGGAGAAGGTGTCAAAGGAATTATCTTAAACCAAGTTGAATCATTCGGTTCAAATTCTATACAAATTGAGGTAAAAGTTCCTAGTAGTAAAAAAGGAGTTGGTAGTGAAATGCAAAGCGCCGCTGCCCTCTTACAAGGAGCTCAAGTAACTACCCTAAAATTAGAAGACCTCAAAGATATAAAAGAATTGAATAACATAATTGATGGCTATGGAGTCTTCATGAGTAATGAGACCGCTGCCTACCGTAATGAAATTCACAGTTCCTTTATTTGGTCAACCAATAGTTCTTTTATAGATCTAGACTCTACAGAGTTAGACTACGGAAGATTTTTTTCTAGGACAGAAAATAACTCATTAGCCCCAGTAGCTGTCTTGGGTTCTAAAATAAAAAATAAATTATTTGGTGAAAATGACCCCATCGGTAAAACTATCAAAATACACAATACCAGATTCAAAATTATTGGAGTTATGAAAGAAAGAGGAGCTGTGATGTCCTTTGATTTTGATAATTTCATTTACACCCCCATCAAAACCATGCACAAAAAAGTCCTTGGAGTTAATTTCTTACATAACATAATTTTAGAAGTCCAAGATGTCTCTCTTATAGAAGACACTCTTGAAGATATAAGAATTACCCTAAGGCAAAACCATGATATTGACCCTCCAAAAGAAACTCAAGAAGGTTGGATGGATACTGGTAAAGATGACTTCCGTGTTATGGCCATGACTGAAATATTAGAAATCTTTGATACCATGTCTGCAGTTCTTACTTGGTTGCTACTAGCCATAGTTGCTATTTCTTTAGTAGTTGGGGGTATTAGTGTTATGAATGTTATGTCGGTTATAGTAAATGAAAGAACCTCAGAAATTGGTTTAAGAAAAGCTTTGGGGGCTAAATACAGAGACATCATGCTTCAATTTCTAGTTGAATCAATCTTAATTACCTGTGCTGGAGGTATTGCTGGAAGTTTACTCGGCTCTATCTTTGCCTTTATTGTCTCAATAGTAGCTAATTCAACAGGCATTGATTGGAATTTTGTCCTGCCAATTAAAGGTTTTGTAGTAGCTGGACTATTCTCTTTTATTTTTGGAATTATCTTTGGAACAATCCCTGCTAAAAAAGCAGCTCAAATGAATCCTATTAAAGCTCTCAAACACGAAGACTAAAAAATCTTCATGATACATAAAAATAATTTTTGCAATAAACTCAAAACTATTGGTTTTTCAAAATAAAAAGTTTATAATGAAATTTATGAAAAATAAAGTATCTATAACAATATTAATAGCACTAACTCTTATTACTATAATTTTTTTATTCCCTAAAATTACCTCTAATCATACAAAAGTAAAATTAACCGACACACAATTACTAGAAAAAATAGGGCAAATGTTAATCGTCGGTTTTGAAGGTACAACTATTACTGAGAACTCACCTATCGTTAAAGAGATGGAAGATGTTAATATTGGAGGAATAATTCTATTTGACTACGATATTCCTTCTAAAACTCCCATTCGAAATATCGTTGACGCCAAGCAAACCAAAACCCTTGTTGAAAATTTACAAAAATTCTCACCCACTCCTCTCTTTATAGCCATAGATGCTGAAGGTGGCTATGTTAACCGTCTTAAAACAAAATATGGTTTTGCAGAAATCCCCAGTGCTGAAGAAATGGGTAAAGAAAGTTTAGAAAAAACCAAAACAATTGCTATCACATTAACTAATCAATTTGTAGATCTAGGAATTAATATTAATTTTGCTCCAGTAGTAGATGTAAATATTAACCCAAACAACCCTATCATTGGTGGTATTAAAAGATCATTCTCAAGCAATCCAAAGGAGGTTACTCAACATGCTTTAGCTTTTATTCAAGGTCATCATCAAAATAATATTATTACTGCTATTAAACATTTCCCCGGTCACGGCAGTTCCCAAGACGACAGTCATAAAGGTATGACCGATGTTACCACCACTTATCAAAATAAAGAATTAATTCCCTATCAAGAACTAATAAAAACAGGTGAAGTAGATATGATAATGACAGCCCACATTATCAACCGAGCAATTGATCCAGATTATCCAGCCACTCTCTCACAATTCTTTATTAAAAATATTTTACGAGATCAATTTAATTTTGATGGAGTAGTTATCTCCGACGATATGCAAATGAAAGCTATCACTGAATACTTTGGTTTCGAGGAATCAATTATTTTAGCTATCAACGCTGGATGTGATATGTTAATTATTTCTAATAATAATAGCACCTATGATGAAACAGCTCCCCATAAAGCCCAAGAAATAATTTTTCAATCGGTTAAGAATGGCAAAATATCAGAGGAAAGAATCATAGAAGCTTTTAATCGTGTACTTAAACTAAAAAAAGAATTTAATATTATCAAATAAATAAAAAACTTCGGAGGTTGGACCTCCGAAGTTTTTTATTCTATTCTAAGTTATAATCATCTTGATTCTAGAGATTCATTCTCTCGCCACGTACATTGCCTCCCATTCTACTTCCACCCATGGGTTTACCTATTCCCATTCCTCTTTCAATACCTAGATCCTCCATGATAACTTGGGCTCCCGCTTGGTCACCAGCTAACATTAGTTGATGAGCTTCTTTAAACTCACTCCAATTTTCTTCAGTAACCTGAGAGATCATCTCCTGATGTCTTGTCCTCATTTGAGTAACTTTGGCTTCAAAGTTAGTATCAGATAGATTTACCCAGTCACTATAAGTTCCATTTGCAAAAATTTCTTGCATCTCAACTCGATTTTGTTCTCTTTCCACTTTCATAGCTTCAGAATTAATCCTTCCAAAACCATTAGAAGCAAACACTGTACTGGCTCCGGCTGCTAAAATTAAAGTTAAAACACCTAAACCAACAATTTTTTCTTTTTTCATATTTTTTTATTTAATTAATAACTAATAATTGGATATCCTATGTTCATTATTACGAAGAAACCAAAATTTTCTTTCATTTAAAATCTTTCCCCAATTTTAGTTTTAATCATCATTCCTGAGAAATCCTGCTGGGGCATTTTCTCCAGTTGTTTCTTTATCATTCCTCTCATCATATCTAAAGGACGAACATCAAAAGCAGAAAAACATTTATTACATTTTTCTGTATCTAATTCACCTTTTATTCTAATTTTTTTATTAACTTGTAATAAAGATTCGAGTAATTCAAACTCATCCAAATCAAAACCTAACACAACCTGCCAAGTATCACCATTAAAATCTACTAATTCTAAATTAACTCCATCAAAACTTTTAATTTCACCAACTAAAAATCCTTTATCTGGACTTTGCCAAACTCCCAAACGAGAATCCATTATCTGATGAAGACGAGGTGGTAATTTTTGAATTAAACTTTTATCCAAACTAGAAGCTAAACCTAAATTATAGAAAGTTAAACCAAGTAAAAAACTAGCGAAAATAGCCCCAGCAACTATAAATTTAAAATTCTGACGATAAGCTTTTTTGGTATTCATTATATTTATATAAGCAATCAACATAAAAATACCTAGAAAAATCAACCAGAAATAAGGTAAGGTAATCACAACAAACTTAGTTAAACTACCGCTCAATTCCATATATAATTCCCAATCATTATTTAACAAAGTATTCAAAATAACAGAGACTGCCATTCCACCAATAACGACAGATAAAACAAAAATTCCCCAGAAAAAAGAATCTTTCATGACAAATCTCCAGCGAGAAGCCGGCTCAATTTTTTCCTTCTTGATTTCGCCTATTATCTTTTCAGCTAATTTATTTATTCTATTCATGATTTTGTTCTTTATCTAAGATTTTTAAAAATTCTTTTTTGGCACGATTAATTAAGGTAGCAACAGTCCCCTCTGGTTTCTTTAAAATATCAGAAATTTCACGGTAACTTTTACTTTCTAAAAATCTTAACACCAAAACATCACGGTATTTTATACTCATTTTATTTAAAATATTAAGAACTTTATCTTTTAATTCAACAAGATTTAAATCTTGTTCAATATCAAATTCATCAGCTAAACTTTTAATAAACTCAGTATCTTTATCAAAAGACATTACCTTTACTTTATTTTTATACTTTCGATAATTACTAATTACTTCATTGTGAGTAATACGATAAATCCAAGAAGAAAATTTCAATTCAGGATCAAAACCATTCAAATTTTTATACACTTTAATAAACACATCTTGTAAAATATCTTCCGCTTCATCACGACTAACATTGGAAATCCGAGAAACATAACGAAACAACCGAGGTTCATACCTCCGAACTAAATATAAAAAGTTGTCTTGGTCTTCCAAAGTCAAAACAACTAGTTCTTCATCGGTTTTATCACTAATTTCCTGCATAAATCAATTATAACATTATTCATATCTCAAAGACTTGATGGGATTAAAAGAAGCCGCTCTTCTAGCTGGATAATAACCAAAAACAATACCTATAAAAGCAGATACCCCAAAAGATAAACCTATTGACCACCAAGTAACAAGAGTTGTAGTTCCGCTTATTTTAGTAATTAAGATAGCTGCTCCCCAACCTAAAATTATCCCTAAAATACCTCCTACAAAAGTTAGAACAATTGATTCTGCCAAAAACTGAATAACTATATCTTTATTCTGAGCTCCCAAAGCTTTTCTAAGACCAATTTCACGAGTTCTTTCTGTAACCGTGGTCAACATCATATTCATAATTCCAATACCTCCCACCAAAAGTGAAATACCTGCAATAGCTCCTAATAATAAAGTAAGAGTACCTGTAATCTCTGACATGGTATCCATTACATCAGCCTGGTTCATCACATAAAAATCAGCTTCTTCTATGCTAGAAAAACCATGACGAGCTAATAACAAAGTTATTATATCCTCTTCAACACCGGTCATATTATCTTCATCCATAACTTGAATATTAACATTTTTAAGTGAGTCACTACCAGTTAGATAATGCTGAGCTGTAGTAATAGGAACATAAATTAAATCGTCAGAACTCCCAAAACCAGAACCCCCCTTAGAAACACTTACTCCTATTACTGTAAAATCCAAATTCCCGATTCTAATAGTTTCTCCAACAGGGTCAGCATTTTCGCCGAACAAATCATCTCTTGTATCTGGACCAAGTACAGCTACTTTAGATATTTTTTTGACACTATTACTAGAAATAAAAGAACCCAATGCCATTTCAACACTTTTAACTTCTGTATAACTTTCTGTCACTCCATAAACTGAAATGTTAGTATTTTCTCCTTTAAAAATAATCTGTTGTTGAGAAGACACTTCTGGAGCTACTGCTAAAATACCTTCAATACTTCCTTCAATCGCTTCAGCATCTTCCATAATTAAAGTATCAGCCGAACCGGAACCTCTTTTAACTTCCATACCAACTCCTTGAGAATTTCCAGGACTCACTGTCAATAAATTAGAACCAAGTGATTCAATTCTATCTGAAATATCTTGAGTCGAACCTTGCCCAATAGCCACCATGGTTACCACAGAAGCAATCCCAATGACAATTCCCAACACAGTTAAACCAGAGCGTACTTTATTAGAAAGTACCGCAAAAAAAGTTTCTTCAAAAATATCTTTAATTAACATATATTTAATCTATTGGTAAAATTAAATTGCGCTTTTAATATCTTTTAATTTTGTTCTGTGGTCTCTGGTATCACTTTCTATCTCACCATCTTTTATAGTAATAATTCTATCGGCATGTTCAGCAATATATCTTTCGTGAGTAATTAGAATAATAGTTTTACCTTCTTTATTTAATTGTTTAAAAGTATTTAAAATAATTTCTCCTGTTTTAGAATCTAAATTCCCTGTGGGTTCATCGGCTAAAATCAAAGAGGGGTTATTAACCAAAGCCCTAGCAATAGCTACTCTTTGCATCTGACCTCCTGATAATTGATTAGATAAATGATGATATCTTTCTTCACTCAAACCGGCCTTCAACAAAGCTTGTTTAGCTAGGTCATACCTTTTTTCTCTAGGAATTTCTTCATAGACTAGAGGTAAATAGATATTTCTTAAAACAGAAGCTCTAGGTAATAAGTTGAAAGACTGAAAAACAAAACCAATTTTCTTTTTACGAATTATGGCTAATTCGTCGTCACTTAAATCAGAGATATCTTTTTCATCTAATAAATATTCTCCACTGGTTGGAACATCTAAAGCTCCTAGCATGTGCATCAAAGTTGATTTACCAGAACCGGAAGGTCCAATAATAGCCACAAATTCACCTTCTTTTATTTTAAAAGAAACATCCCAAAGGGCTCTGGTTTCAGTATCTCCACTTTTATATATTTTTGTTAGTTTTTTACATTCAATCATTTTTTTAATTTTTCATCATCCTCATCATGTCCATATTAGGATTCCTATCTTTAGAAACAGATTCTTTTGAAATATTTTTTTCTGTCACACTATTAGAAATAGTACTTTGCCCAATTATTACTTCATCCCCTTCTGACAAACCTTCCAAAACCTCTGTTTTTAAATCAGTCACCAGACCAAGCACGACAGGGATTCTCTTAGACAAACCTTCTTTAAGAATTTGTACGAAAGTTCTATCTTTAACTTCACTAATAGCTGCATTAGAAACAACTATTGTATCCACTTTTTCCTCAACTATAATTTCTGCATTTACACTCATCCCAATTTTAATTCTAGAATCACCGGTTTCAAAACTAATTTCTACTCCATAATTAACTACTCCAGAACTAACTGTTCCAATGGTATCAATTCCAGAAACAACTCCCTCTATTATCAAATCCTCAGCAGCATCAAACTCTAAATTAACTTTTTGACCAAGCTCAACATCAGCAATTTCGATTTCATTTAGAAATACTTCAGCCATTAATTGTTTAGTAACTAAAGTAGCTACCACCGTCCCAGATGAAACAGTCTCCCCTCTATTAACATTTACGCTAGCAATAGTTCCATCGAAAGATGCATAAATATAATAATCAGAAAGACTCGCTCGAACATCAAGTAGTGCATTTTCTCTCTGCGAAATGCTAATTTGAGCTGAACGTATATCGTAATCATCCGCCCCAGCTTTAAGTTCAGCCAAGCTACCTTCTTTCTCAATAGTACTTCTCTCAGCACTAACTATTTCTGCCTGTTTATTCTTGATAGTATTTTTTATGTTTAATAAGTTAGATAAAATTCCATTAACAGTCCCTGTATAACTGTTAAGAGAGTTTAAATGAATATTAGATAATGGTTTAAATATTAAACCCTTATCTGAACAATTATCTTTATATAATTGAATTAAATTACTTAAATCTTTAATTACATCAGAAATATTTCTAGCCGTCTCATAAGTCTGAGAAACTAAATTTTCAATTTGTTCTTTTTCAGAATAACGTTTGGTATCTTTATAATTACTAAAATTATCATCATAAAAATCCTCGGCTATAACATAAGTATCATAAACCAAATCACTCACCTCTTTAGAAACACTGTTATATTCACTAATAGCATCCCCATAATAAGAAATATTCCACTGTCCACCATAAGATAAATCATCCGAAAACAAAATGTCTTGTAAACCAATCATAACATCGGGCAAATCTAAAAAAGAATTGGAAACATCATTAAAGGCCTCTTCATAGGTTGCTTCTAAATCATCTTTAGCATTACTTTTTGTCTCCTTAGTTTGAATTAAACTATTCTCAGATTGAAGAATATCAAGTTCATCAGCTGGTTTTAAAATTTTTTCTAAATTTAATTGGGCACTCTCTAAATTAACCTCAGCATCTCTAATATTCTTTTCCGCATCATCAGCATCTAATTTTGCAATCAACACTCCTTTCTTTATATTTTGTCCATCCACAACCCCTAAATAGACAACATCACCAGAAGTCTTGAATTTTAAATCTATCTGATTAGATGCAGAAACCTGACCATTTCCAGATAAAGATAAAGCTAACTCACCCTTTTTGATCACTTCAGTACTAAAACCAGTAATTTCTTCAGCCCCGCCATAATATGAAGTAAAAAACCAGAAACCGATTAATAAGGTAATAATGACAAGAAAATCTATTAATTTATGACCAAACAACCATCCCACTATTTTTTTTATTGGTTTCATTTTAAAAAAATTAAATTTTTAATTACTTTAGATTATACTACGAAATTATACTAGTTTTTCTTTCAAAAATAAAAATAGGTGAATATTATATTCACCTGATTTTATTTTCTCTTAGCTTTAGAACGTTCCAGTTCTGTTAGATATTTTTTTCTCAAACGGACACTTTTAGGAGTAACTTCTAAATATTCATCCCCTGACATTATTTCAAGACCTAACTCAATAGAAAGTTCTTTATGTGGTACTAACATTATATTCTCATCAGAACTTGAAGACCTCATATTAGTTAGTTGTTTACCTTTAGTTGGATTAACTGGCATCTCTTCACCCTTAGAGGTATTTCCAATCACCATTCCTTCGTAAACCTGCGTATTAGCTCCAATATAAAGTTCACCACGACCTTGTAAATTATATAAGGAAAAACCAAGAGCTTTTCCATTAGCCATGGAAGACATAGAACCTGTTTTTTTCTTAGAGATTTCACCAGCATAATCTTTAAAACCAATTACTCGACTAGAAAGAATACCCTCTCCTTTAGTATCAACAATAAACTGACCACGATAACCCAACAATCCTCTTGTTGGCATTTCAAAAACTAGCCTAACTGTATTTTCATGTTGCCTCATCTCAGAAAGTGTCCCTTTTCTCTTTCCTAGTTTTTCAATAACCACACCTTGAAATTCTGAAGGTATATCAACAGTTACTTCTTCATAGGGTTCAAGTCGTTTACCATTTTCTTCTTTTTCAATAATCTGTGGTTGAGAAACTTGCAATTCATAACCTTCTCGACGCATGTTCTCTAACAAGATAGCTATATGTAGTTCACCGCGACCAGCCACTTTCATTAAACCATCTGAAAAATCAACCCCCAAACCAACATTAACTTCTAACTCTTTTTCTAAACGTTCTCTGATTTGTCTTCCTGTTACATACTTACCCTCTTTTCCCGCAAAAGGTGAATTGTTAACCAAAAAATCCAAAGTAATAGTTGGTTCGTCAACCTTAATAGCTGGTAAAGGCTCAATACTTTCATCATCGGTAATAGTTTCTCCAATAAAAACATTTGGTAATCCAGCTAACATAACAATATCACCAGCTTCAACCTCTTTTACCTCATCACGAGAAACACCTTTAAAAGAAAAAAGTTTTGTTATTTTGCCTTTACGAACTTCTCCTGTAGATTTCTTTACAAAAATAGAAGACCCTTCTCTTAATGTCCCGTCGTAAACTCGACAAATAGCCATTCTTCCAAGAAAGTTATCATAACCAAGATTAAATACTTGAGCTTTAACAGGAGCACTTAGATCTGATGGAATAGGAACAACTTCTTCCAAGATAGCATCTAACAAAGGTGTTAAATCTTTGAATTCATCATCTAAATTCTTTTTGGCTACCCCATCACGACCAATAGAATAAATTGTAGTAAAATCTAATTGTTCATCACTGGCTCCTAATTCCATAAATAATTCACAGACATCTTCTTCTGCTTGTTTAGGGTCAGCTGCTGGTTTGTCTATTTTATTTATAACTACGATTGGTTTTAACCCAAGCTCTAAAGATTTCTTTAAAACAAACCTAGTTTGTGGCATAGGACCTTCTTGAGCATCAACTACTAAAAGAACTGAATCAATAGAACGAAGCACTCGCTCAACTTCAGAACCAAAATCAGCATGCCCTGGAGTATCAACTATATTTATTTTTGTATCTTTATAAAAAAGAGAAGTATTTTTAGAATAGATAGTAATTCCTCTTTCTTGTTCTAGTTTATCTGTATCCATACTCATCCCATCCGTAAACATACCAGCCTGTCGCATAATAGCGTCAGTAATAGTAGTTTTCCCATGATCCACATGAGCAATAATTGCAATATTTCTTATTTCCACAATATTTTATATTTCCAAATAAAAAAACGCCGAAGCGATTTAATATAAGTATCTTACACTGTTAAGCATATAAAATCAAACGTTTATTTACTAAACAAGTCTAATAGTGTACAATATTGGTATATGGCAAAAAGAGCAACAGGTATAGAAAAAGGAAAGACGTCTCGTTCTAAAAAAACAAAAAAACGTCTTGCAATAAAACACGAAATGTTGGCAAAGAAAGCCAGCAAGAAACATAAATAAACATTATTTTAAAAGTGTTAAGAAAAACACATCTGTTTAGATGTTGTTTTTTATTTGATTGACATCGTTAATTTCAAATGTTACAATTGTTCCAATCAAATCATACGCTGTAAGAAAATCTAAGTCGAATTTATCGTACAGTCCCTTGTTTTGAGTACCTTGCTTTAATTAATTAAAGTGATTTATCAAAATAATTTTTCTTATAGATATGCAAACAGGAAAAATCGCTCGTTTAACGGATCGTGGTTTTGGATTCATTTCTCAAGAAGGTGAAGAAAAAGATCTTTTCTTTCACTCAAATGAGTTAAAGAATACTGAATTCAACGAACTTCGTGAAGGAGATGAGTTAACTTTTGAAGTTGCTGAAGGTCCTAAAGGACTTAATGCAGTTGACATCAACAAAGCTTAACTAACAAAAGAAAACACCCTCTACCTTATTAGGTAGAGGGTGTTTTTTATTTTAATATAAAATTAAATAAATCCTTTGATAATTTAAATTTACGAAAATGACATAGACTTAATAATATGTTAAGATAGCCCTATCAAATAACTACTGAAGAAAACTAAGTCGGGTTTAATCTTTAGAGGTGTATTTGAAGGAGTAAGAATATTTTATATTCTTACCAAAGATTAATCGTTTTAGTTTTTTACTTTAAATGAATAAAGGAACTATTGTTCGCATCATGGACAAAGGCTACGGCTTTATCAAAACCGATGATAGCGACAAAGACCTTTTTTTTCACTCAAATGAAGTTCAAAATACTGATTTTAATTCTCTTAAAGAAGGAGATCCAGTAGAATTTGAAATAACTGAGGGTCAAAAAGGTCCACAAGCAGTAAACGTTAACCGCGCCTAATCTGTATAAAAACCACTCTTTTAAGAGTGGTTTTTTGTTTCAACCATTAACCTTTGCTAAAACTTCCTAAAATTTGCTATAATTTTATTAATAAAAACATTATTAAAAATTAATTATTTTAAAAACTATGATAAAAAAAATTAAAAAGATTTTAACCGAATATGCACTACATCTTGTAATCATAGGTATCCTAATTTTATTAATTATTTTCTTACTTTCTTACT